>ERZ507512.4-NODE-4-length-74330-cov-8.02139_pt1 | contig 74330 bp, 61 predicted proteins | sample MGYA00248647_ERZ507512 | MGnify/ENA primary metagenome ERZ507512 (study PRJEB26165, sample SAMN02676193) | human gut metagenome | isolation source: stool | host: Homo sapiens | place: USA | study: EMG produced TPA metagenomics assembly of the C.diff FMT (human gut...
GATTGTCAACCTCTTTGCCATTTCAACCGGAGCTATTTTTCTGGTGCTTTGCGGATTATTCCCGAAGCTGGCGGCAATTATACAAATGATGCCTCAAAGTGTACTGGGCGGCGCTGCTGTGATGATGTTTGCCTCTATTGTTGTCAGTGGAATTCAGCTTGTAACAAAAGACGGTGTAAGCAACCGTACGGTAACAATCGTATCTGTGGCTTTAGGTCTGGGATATGGTCTGGGAGCAAATACAGAAGTGCTTTCTAATTTACCGCAATTCGTAGAGCTGATTTTTGGCGGTTCAGGAATTGTTCCTGCTGCAATTATCGCTATGATTTTAAACATTGCAATTCCAAAGGATAAGGAAGCTGCATAAATAACAATCAGAAAGTATATATAGGTAAAGGGAGCTGTCATTTTCATGTGATAACTCCCTTTATTATATCTCAAGCAATTATGTATGCAAAAAAATACTTGCAATTTTCGCAAACTATGCTATAATTCTATTTAGTCAAAATGACATGGGCGATTTCCCGAGTGGCCAAAGGGGACAGACTGTAAATCTGCTGGCAACGCCTTCGGTGGTTCGAATCCACCATCGCCCATTATATGCCGATGTGGCTCAATTGGCAGAGCAGCTGATTTGTAATCAGCAGGTTATCGGTTCGAGTCCGATCATCGGCTTTCTCTTATGAGAAGAATTTAATATCGCGGGGTGGAGCAGTCTGGAAGCTCGTCGGGCTCATAACCCGAAGGTCGTAGGTTCAAATCCTGCCCCCGCAATTTAGACTTTTAAGTCTTATGCCCAGATAGCTCAGTTGGTAGAGCAGAGGACTGAAAATCCTCGTGTCGCTGGTTCGATTCCGGCTCTGGGCATTTTCGTTGCCAAGAGTAATGAAATAATTGAATACGGGCGTGTAGCTCAGTTGGTAGAGCACTTGACTTTTAATCAAGTTGTCCGGGGTTCGAATCCCCGCACGCTCATTGTAGAACAAGCGATTTTGCTTGTTCTTTTTGTTATATTAACTTATATTTTGATTACACCTATGCTATGCAAAAGATTCAGCACAGACATAATATGTGAAAAAGTCTGAAATACGTTGGAATATTTATTTGAATCGGAAATAGATGTGGATAACATCTAATTTACAACACAGGTATACAGAAGATATAATAAAAGCGCAAGTGATACGGATAGAAATAAATTGGAAGGATAAGCATTTGCAGAAACATTTATGGAATACTTATATGAAAAATTAGAAGCATATGGGAAGTCGGATTATTATGGGTTTCATATGCCTGGGCATAAACGTAATTCGGATGTTACACAAGCGAATTTACCATATGGAATTGATATTACAGAGATTGAAGGATTTGATAATCTTCATCATGCGGAGGAGATCATCAGGGAAGCGGAAGTCAGGGCAGCGTCCATGTATCATGCAGAGGAGACGCACTATTTGATTAATGGGAGTACTGCGGGCATTTTAAGTGCGGTAATGGGATGTACTAAAAAGGGCGGAAAGATTTTAATGGCAAGAAACTGTCATAAGTCGGTCTATCATGCTGTTTTTTTAAATGAATTGCGTCCGGTATATATTTATCCGGAATTTGATGAGACAATGGAACTGAATATGGCTGTGTCTCCTGAGAAAATTGAGAGGTTATTAGAGGAACATAAGGAGGTTCAGGCTGTGGTATTGACATCACCGACATATGACGGGGTGTTGTCGGATATTGAGAGGATTTCTGAAATTGTACATCAGAAAAAAATTCCGTTGATTGTGGATGAGGCACACGGAGCACACTTTGGATTTCACCCTTATTTTCCGGAGAATGCAAATACAAAGGGAGCAGATGTTGTAATACACAGTCTGCATAAAACACTTCCGGCATTGACGCAGACAGCACTGATTCACTTGAATGGGACACGGATCGATCGAAGGAAGATTCGGAATTATCTGCATATTTTTCAGACGAGCAGTCCTTCTTATGTATTGATGGCAAGTATGGATGAATGTCTGAGGACGGTGGCAGAGCAGGGGGATGTGTTGTTTGAGACTTATGTGAAGAATCTGGAAAGCAAAAGGGGAAAGTTGAAAAAATTAAAGCATATCAGATTGATGGAGACAGAAGAATTCGACAGATCCAAACTGGTGCTGTCTGTAAAAGATACGATTCTTAAGAAAGAGAATCGAGTGTTTACAGGGAAAATGTTATATGAGAGATTGCTTTTAGAATATCATCTGCAGATGGAAATGGCTGCAGGATCTTATGTGATTGCCATGACTTCGATTGGAGATACAAAAGAAGGAATGGATCGGCTGCTCAGTGCTTTGTTTGAGATTGATGAGGAATTGGAAAAAAAGTCAGAGGAAGAGAAAAGGTATTATCTGCCCCGTCAGGAACAGGTCTTCACGAGCTTTGAGGTAGAAGGAATGCGAAGAATGGAAACAGTAAGGAGCATGAGCTGGCAGGAGTCAGCGGGGTTTATTTCCATGGAATATGCGTATTTGTATCCGCCGGGAATTCCGCTGATCGTTCCGGGGGAACGAATCACTAAGGAAACAGCAGCAATGTTAGTGGATTATCAGAACAAAGGGTTTTCTGTGGAAGGAATTAGTGTGGAAAACTATATCGAGGTGTTGATAAATGAGTAAAATTTTTTATATTATGGGGAAAAGTTCTTCCGGAAAAGATACGATTTATAAGAAAATAAGAGAAAAACTGCCGCAGTTAAAGCGGATTACTCCTTATACGACCCGACCGATCAGGGAAGGGGAGACCGATGGTGTGGAATATTTTTTTGTGGACGAAGAAAGGCTGAACGAACTTAAGGAGAAGGAACGTGTCATAGAAGTACGTTCTTATAATACAAAGTGTGGAATCTGGACATATTTTACAGCAGATGACGGGCAGATTGATCTCCAGAAGTATGATTATCTTGTGATAGGGACTCTGGAATCTTATTATGGGATGCGGGAGTATTTTGGAGAAGAACAGCTGGTTCCGATTTATATTGAGGTAGAGGACGGGATGAGACTGGAGAGAGCGCTTTGCAGGGAACGACAGCAGAAGAAACCCAAATATGCGGAGATGTGCAGACGTTTTCTGGCAGATGCAGAGGATTTCTCCGAAGAGAATTTGAAAAGAGCAGGCATTGTAAGGAGATTTGAAAATCTGAAGATGGAAAAATGTCTGAGTGAAATTACAGAGTTGATCCGGGAAGAAATGACTTCGCTTTAAAAGAAAACAGGAAAAAGATAAAAAGAGAAGCAGGCGGGCAGATTTGCCGTTTGTTTCTCTTTTTTTGCTTTACAAGGTTTTAACTTGCAATTGAAGTGATATTAAAAAAGGAATGTTATAATGACGAACGTGCCATTAAGAAAGGAAACAGTTTGATGTTAAAGAAAGTAATAGAAGAGGCATTCCCTACCGTACTGGCGTTTACCATGTCAGGAATGTACAGCATTGCGGATGGGATTTTTGTAGGAAAGGCAGCGGGAGATACAGGGCTTGCAGCGATTAATATTGCGTGGCCGATCCCGGCACTGATCACTGCGCTCGGAATTGGAATCGGAACGGGAGGAAGTGTTTTGTACTCTCATTACAGAGGGCGGGGAGAGCAGAAGGTATGTGAAAATTTGTTTGAGCTTACAATGACACTTCTGATCGGTACAGGTATACTTGCAACGATTTTGCTGTCTCTGGTACAGAAACCGTTTTTAGAAATTTTGGGAGCTGCGGGAAGTGTTCAGATGGAAGCAATCAAGTATACGGCGATCATTATTGCCGGAAGTATCCTTCAGGTGGCAGGAACCGGAATCATGCCTCTTTTGAGAAATATGAATCAGTCGCTGGGAGCAATGCTCAGCATGGCGGCAGGATTTGCAGTCAATATTCTGGTGAACTATTATCTGATGTTCCGATTGAATATGGGAATCAGGGGAGCCGCATTTGGAACGGTGACGGCGCAGGCCGTGGTAGTTATGGCAGGATGTGCGATCCTGTGGAAAACAGGTTATCGAAAATGGAGACCGTTGTGGCACAGGCAATATGCTGCAGATATTTTCAAGATTGGGATCACGGCATTTGGAACATCACTTGCGCCGACAGCTGCACTTATTTTTACAAATCTGCAGTGTCTTCGTTATGGCGGAAATGCAGCGGTGGCGTGTTATGCGGCTATTTCTTATATTGCATTCCCGGTTCAGTATTTTCTGACGGGAATCGGAGAAGGTGTACAGCCTCTGATTAGTTTTTATCATGGTGCGAAAAAGGAGACAGAGGTAAGAGCAGTAAAAAAAATCGCTTACACCGCAGAAATCATCTTAGGAATCACGGCGGCAGCAGTGACGATCTGTATGATTCCGTATATTGGAGGATGGTTTGGTCTGTCAGCAGAGTCAAAGCAGTATTTTTCTTCGGGGATGCTGATCAGTTCATTTGCATTTCTGTTAACGGGAACGGCAAAATTGAATGTATCCTGTCTCAATGCAGTCATGCAGACGAAAAAAGCGGTGTTTATGACTTATATAGAAAGCCTGGCAGTTTCGCCAATCTGTCTGTTTTTGCTTCCGGCTGTCTGGGATATCAGAGGAATCTGGCTGGCGCTCCCGGCAACGGCAGGCATTATGACAGGAATTTACGGGTTGATAAGAAAGGATAGAAAAAATGAAGAATAAAGTAAAATTCAGGCAACTGGGCAGTGTGACTCTTTTTGTTCTGCCGGCATTCATTCCTCTGATCGTATTTTGGATTTATCCGATCCTGCGATCTGTCTATATTAGTTTCACAGACTGGGATTATATGACTCCGGACTACAATTTTGTATTTTTTGATAATTTTATTTCGTTGTTTCAGGATGCCAGATTTTACGATGCACTTTGGAACACAGTTGTGTTTACATTGGGAACTCTGATTCCGACGATCGTACTTGGTCTGATGCTGGCTCTTTTGATGCAGAAAGCATTTAAAGGAAGCGGGATCATCAAATTTATTTTGTTTTCGCCATGGATCACGCCGACTGTTGCAGTGTCGATCGTATGGACCTGGATCTACGATCCGAATACGGGAATTGCAAATACGGTAATGAGATTTCTGCATCTCCCCGAATTACAGTGGATTAAAAGTTCAGACACAGCAATGCTCGCTGTGATCATTGTGACTGTGTGGAAGAGTCTGGGATATGCGATGATCTTTTATCTTTCCGCATTGGAAAAGGTTCCGAAAGAGTTGTACGAGGCAAGCGGGCTGGATGGAGCAAAAAGGTGGCAGAGATTCCGGGATGTTACGATTCCGTGTATTTCTCCGACTACGTTTTTCCTGGTAATTATTACGATGGTAACTTCACTGCAGGCATATGATCAGATCCAGATCCTGACTCAGGGAGGTCCGTCCGGAAGCACAAGAACCTTGCTGTATATGTATTATCAGCTTGGGTTTGAAGAGTTTAACATGGGACAGGCAACTGCGGTGGCGATTGTGATGATTATAATCACCGTAGTATTATCGGCAGTACAGTTCGGTGCATCGAAAAAATGGGTGCATTATTAGAAAGAAGGACAGATTATGAAGATAAGAACAGGAATCGAAAAACTCGGAAAAGGAATGATTTTACTGATCTTCAGTATTTTCACAATCTTTCCGTTTGTATGGATGATTTTAAGTGCACTGAAAACAAAGGCGGAGATTATGGATGTCAGTTCATTTTTTCCGGCAGAATTCCAGTGGCATAACTTTTACCAGGTCATTTTTGAATCACCGCTTCTTCGATATGTCGGCAACAGTTTGTTTGTATCAGTGATCACGCTGGCGCTGCAGATCGTAACAGGTGCGATGATCGCCTATGCGATTGTTTTTATGAATTTTAAAGGCAAGAAAGCGTTGTTTGCAGTCATCATGGGAACTTATATGCTTCCGACAGCAGCAACATATATTCCGAGCTATATTATTCTGGCAAACTGGAATCTGCTGAACACGTTTACAGGGCTGATCATTTCCAACTGTGTCAGCATTTTCGGAATCTTTCTGCTTCGACAGGCATTTATGCAGGTTCCAATGGGACTGATCGAGGCAGCGAGAATCGACGGGGCAAGCTCCTGGAAGATTCTGTGGCGGGTCGTGTGTCCGATGACAAAATCTTCGTTCATCACATTTGGACTGATGAATTTTATTACCTGCTACAACAGTTATATGTGGCCTTCTCTGATCACAGATGCGGATGAGAAGATGATGGTGTCACAGGGATTGAGAAAATTCTTTATAGAAGGCGGTGCTTATGGAACAGAATGGCCCCTGGTCATGGCAGGAAGTACATTGATCGTACTGCCGCTTCTGATTCTGTTTGCATTTACGCAAAAGTGGTTTATCAATGGAATCGGCGGAGATACGGGTATGAAAGGATAATTCCTTTTTTACATAAAGAAAGCAAAGAAAAAACGATATACGATGCATGAAGGAGAAAAAAGAAAATGAAAAAGAGAATTGTATCAGCATTATTAGTTTGTGTACTTGGAATGTCCCTGGTGACAGGATGTGGAAACAATGCAAAGGCTGCAGAAACGACAAAGACAGCAGATGGAAAAATTCAGTTGGATCTCTGGTATTCCGGGGGAAAAACAGCAGTCAATGTATTTCAGGACATTGTAGATGCATTCAATGAGTCTCAGGACAAATATGAAGTTAAGACAACAACGCAGGCGGATTATACAGAGACTTATGAAAAACTGCAGGCAGGAATCGCAGGAAAGAAAGCTCCGGACATGGCACTTCTGGATACAGATAAATCCAGAAATCTTTCTGAAAAAAATCTGGTTGCAGACATCAATGATTATGTAGAAAAAGATGATTCCTTTGAAAAAGATGATTATCTGCCGGTATTTTATGAGCAGGGGGAGGATGAGAACGGAAAATTGTTTGCACTGCCTGCATATGGTACAACACAGGTGATGTACTACAATAAAGCGGCATTTGAAAAAGCGGGAATTGACCCGGCAACGATCAAGACCTGGCAGGATCTTGCAGCGGCAGCAGAGAAAATGACAGCTTCTGATGGTTCCTTTGTGGGCTGGGAGCCAATGTGGGGATCAGGAAATCTGATCGATGCAGCACTCAGCAACGGAGCCTCTCTTCTGAGTGAGGACGGGAAAAAAGTGATGATCAATTCAGACGAATGGGTAGAGGTATGGGAGAGCTTCCGTACATGGATTCACGATGACAAGATCATGAAAGTAAATTCCGGCGGACAGGGCTGGGAATACTGGTACACGACGATTGACGACGTTCTGCAGAATAAAGCAGGCGGTTATACAGGTTCTTCCGGAGATCAGGCAGATTTGGACTTTAGCATTGTGGGAGCAATGGAACAGCCTGGATTTAACGACAACTCTTCAGCACCAACGGCAGATGCACTGCAGCTTGTGATGCTTCAGAATTCTTCTGATGAAGAAAAAGAAGGTGTTTATGAGTTTATGAAATATTTTACAACTCCGGAAAATCAGGCAAAATGGTCCATGGGCACAGGATATGTGGCAGTACGTGAGTCTACACAGGAAGTAGAAGAGTTTAAGTCTTATGCAGAAGAAAATCCTCAGGCACTGGTTCCGCTTCAGCAGGCATCTCACGGAACACCGGCTCTTCAGGATCCGACAGGAGGAAAGATTCTGGATGCCCTGTCAATTGCAGCGGATAAGGTAGAGTTGGAAAACGTACCTGCACAGGAAGCTCTGGATGAAGCACAGAAAACAGCACAGGAAGCATTGGATGCATTATAAAATGAGAGATCAGATTAGATTTAAAATCGGAAAAGAAGAAAAAAATATTCAGGAAAAATGGATTGAAATTCCGGAGGGAACAGAACACATTCAGATGATGATAGAAATGCCTGAAGAATTTCGGTATATGGCATTTTTGTTTCTGGAAGATCCGAGAAAAGAAATTCGGTTTCAGAAGCTGTTGGGATATGGGCAGCAGAACCCGGGAATCGGAAAAAGTACAAAGGATACAACGATAGGAGGTGTTCCGGGAGAGATTTATCCCGGAACATGGAAAATTGGAATCGGCATTTTTACAGAATATGTTGCGCAGAAGCTGGGAGAACAAACCGGAGAAATTGTACTGACAGTTTCGGACCGGAAAGATGAGGTTTCTGATCCGATCGGCGGAGAATGCTGGGTGGAAAACGGACTTCATATCTCGGAAAAAAGCTATCGTTGGGAGAACGTATTTTGTCCGGAATCCGGATGGTATAAGGGTGATTTTCATACGCATACGAGGTTGTCTGACGGAAAAGAGACGATCGGTCATGCTTCTGAAAGAGCAGAGGAAAGCGGTTTGGATTTTTATGTGCCGACAGAACATAATCTGATGCATACCGGCTGGTGTAAGACTTCACTCTGTGTGCTTCCCGGAATTGAGGTAACGACAGATAAAGGACACATGAATCTGTTTGGAATTACGGAAATGCCGGAGAAAATTCTGGAGATCGTGAAGCATAACGGAGATGAGATCATAGATACGTATATGGACCAGACGATAGCACAAGCAAAACAAAAAGGATGGATTCGCAGTATCAATCATCCGTTTCTGACCATCTGGAAGTGGCAGTTTGAAAATACAGACCTGCGGGATATCAACTGTATGGAGATCATCAATGATCCGACGTATCCGGATGGACCGGGATCTAATGATATGGCAATTCGTTTTTTGGATAAAGTATGGAATGAAGGAATTCGTGTGTTCGGAGTGGGAGGAAGTGATTCTCACAATCTGGAGGATGAATTTTATGAAGGGGCAAGCCTTCCGTCTGCGGTGGGAGATCCCGCAACATGGGTATTTTGTGACGGATTAAGTCCGAAAAATCTGATGAATGCAGTAAGGCAGGGACATCTGTGTGTGACCAGATTCTGCAAAATAGAGCCAAAAATCAAGGTGGATGGTCAGGACTGTCTTCCGGGAGATGAGATCACTGCAAAGAAGTGTGAGATTACATATCGGGCGGAAATTTTGGGACTGACAGAAGAACCGGAAGCATTTCTTGTGATGAATGGAAATTATGTGGAACTTCCGGTCAGTTCGTCTGAAAACGGAAAATATCATGTAGAGACACACTTGATTCTGGAAAATACTTCCTGGCAGTGGATCAGACTGGAAGTCAGAACAAAGAAAAAAGAATTTCTGGGATATGTAAATCCGGTATTTCGAGGAAAGAAAGAGCCGGAGAGGACCACTTTCGGAGAAATCAAAGGAGAGACAGAAGGTTTAACAGATGATTAAAGGTATTTTATTTGATAAAGATGGAACTCTGATTGACTTTTTTTCCTTATGGATGGGTGCGGCAAAAGCGGTCGTAATACAGTTTTTAAAAGAAAATGAGCTTTCGGAGGAAGTAAAGGAACGTGTGTTTTATGCTATGGGAATCGAGAATGGAGAAATCGATCCTTATGGCGGGCTTGCGTATAAGTCCTATTCAGAAATTGCTCTGGATATTACGGATGAACTTTCAAGGGAGCAGATTTATCTGGACAGCCGAAAAGTGAGGATGCAGCTGGAGCGGCTGTTTGCTGAATATGTGACGGAAAGTCAGGCACAGTATGTGGAAACAGCGGACATTAAAGCAGTCCTTGATTCGCTGAAACAGAGAAACATTTGGATCGGACTTGCAACAGCAGATACTGTGCCGTCTGCAAAAAACTGTCTGAAACGTCTGGAGGTACTGGAAAAATTTGATTATGTGGGAGCGGATGATGGTGTCCTGCGCCCGAAACCGGAAGCAGATATGTTTCTGGAATTTCAGAAAAAATTCGGACTGAAGCCGCAGGAAATCGCAGTGGTTGGAGATACATATAATGACATTCGTTTTGCAAGAGAAAACGGGGGAGTTGCCATTGGTGTTTTAAGCGGAGTGAGTCAGGAAGCAGATTTTTGCGGGGAAGCAGATTATATATTAAATTCTGTGGGAGAACTTCCGCAATTATTGGAACAGATATAGATATTAAGGAGGCATTGCTGTGGCTGAGATTCAGTTGAAACATGTATATAAAAAATATGAAGACAAAGTAGTTGCGGTACAGGATTTTAATCTTAAGATCAAGGATCAGGAGTTTGTGATTTTCGTAGGTCCTTCCGGATGTGGAAAATCGACAACGCTGCGGATGATCGCAGGATTGGAGGAAATATCCGACGGGGAGCTTCTGATCGATGGAAAAATGATGAATCAGGTACAGTCATGCGACAGAGATATTGCAATGGTGTTTCAGAATTATGCACTGTACCCGCATATGACCGTATTTGAGAATATGGCATATAGCCTCCGGCTGAAAAAGGTACCGAAAAAAGAACGCAGACAGAAGGTGGAGGAAGCGGCAAAGATTCTTGGACTCGAAGGGGTTCTGGACAGAAAACCGGGAGAACTTTCGGGCGGGCAGAAGCAGAGAGTGGCAATGGGACGTGCAATTGTACGGAATCCAAGAATTTTCCTGATGGATGAGCCATTGTCCAATCTGGATGCAAAATTAAGAACACAGATGAGGGCGGAGATACTGAGGCTGTACCAGAAGCTGAAAACGACGTTTATTTATGTGACGCATGATCAGACAGAGGCGATGACACTTGGAACCAAGATTGTAGTGATGAAAGACGGAGTGATTCAGCAAGTCGCATCACCGGAAGAACTTTACAACTGTCCGGCAAATACATTTGTGGCAGGTTTTATCGGAATGCCGCCTATGAATTTCTTTCAGGGGAAATGCTGCAGAGGCGGAGAATATGGAACCTATCTTCAGATTGGAGATTTTGCGGTCAATCTGACAGAAGAAGATGCCGAAAGAGTTTTCCGAAAGGGATATATGGGTGAGGTGATCACAGTAGGTGTGCGTCCGGAAGATCTGGTACTTACAGAGGAAGGAACGGAGCATGAGGTTCTGGTGTATGAAATGCTCGGTGCAGAAACCTATCTTTATTTTACATACGAAGGGAAGGATGTGGCATTGAGGACAAATGCAGACACACCATATAGACGGGGAGACAGGATTTCTTTTTGTCTCAGAAATGATAAACTGCACTTGTTTGACGGTGACACCGGGATCAGAATATAAGAAAGACGGTGGAAGGAGACTTCTGCTGTTTTTTTTGTGCAATTGCAGGAATCTGGGTATATCTTACATCAAAATTATGCTATACTGAAACAGTAACCGGAAGGAATTCAAGAAAAGACAGCAGGTGATGATATGAGCAGTTTTAAAGACGTGGTTGGACACAAAAATATAATACAGTATATTGAAAATGCGGTAAAAACAGATAAGGTTTCCCATGCATATATTTTGAATGGGGAAAAAGGTTCCGGAAAACGACTTCTGGCAAATTTGTTCGCTATGAGCCTGCAGTGTCAGAACCGGGATGAAGACGGAGACGCATGCGGAAAGTGCCAGTCCTGCAAACAGGCAGCATCGAATAATCAGCCGGATATTATCAGGGTGACACACGAAAAACCAAATACGATCAGTATTGATGACATCAGAGAGCAGATCAACAATGATATTGTGATCAAGCCATACAGCAGCAAATATAAGATCTATATTGTACCAGATGCAGATATGATGAGTGTACAGGCGCAGAATGCGCTGTTGAAGACGATCGAGGAGCCGCCGGCTTATGCGGTGATCCTGCTTCTGACAGAGAATGCGGAGATTCTTCTTCCGACGATCCGTTCCAGATGTGTAATGCTGAAGCTGAGAAATATCAAAGATCAGCTAATCAAAAAATATCTGATGGAACAGATGGAGATTCCGGATTATAAAGCAGATGTGTGCGTGGCGTTTGCGCAGGGAAATATGGGACGTGCGATCATGCTTGCGACATCAGAGCATTTTAATGAGATCAAGGAAGAGGCAGTTCATCTGCTGCGTGAGATCAATGACATGGATGTGGATGCGCTGGAGGCAGCCGTAAAACGAGTGGTTTCTTATAAGATGAATATCACAGACTATCTGGATGTGATCTCGGTATGGTATCGGGATGTGCTGATCTATAAAGCCACAAAGAATGTGGATCAGGTCGTATTTTCTGATCAGCTCAGATTTATCAAGGACCGGGCAAGCAAGAGCTCTTACGAGGGAATCGAGAATATTCTGGACGGAATTGAAAAGGCAAAGGCCAGACTAAAAGCAAATGTCAATTTTGAACTGACGATGGAATTGCTTTTATTGACAATAAAGGAGAACTGATAGAATGACAAAAGTGATTGGAGTAAGGTTTCGGACAGCCGGAAAAATCTACTATTTTTCACCGGGAAAGTTTGAGATCAAACAGGGAGACCACGTGATTGTGGAGACTGCGCGCGGTGTAGAGTATGGAAAGGTTGTGATCGGAACCAGAAAAGTAAAAGATCAAGAGGTGATACAGCCGCTGAAGTCTGTCATTCGGATCGCCACAGAGCAGGATCAGAAGACAGAAGAGAAAAATAGAGAAAAAGAAAAGGAAGCATTTCAGATTTGTCTGGAAAAGATCAGAAAGCATGGTCTGGAGATGAAACTGATCGATGCGGAATATACATTTGACAACAATAAAGTGCTGTTTTATTTCACAGCAGACGGGCGTATCGATTTCCGTGAGCTGGTAAAAGATCTGGCAGCAGTATTTCGCATTCGGATCGAGCTGCGTCAGATCGGTGTAAGAGATGAGACGAAGATCCGGGGCGGAATCGGAATCTGCGGAAGACCATTATGCTGTCACACGTATTTGTCCGAGTTTGCTGCGGTTTCCATTAAGATGGCAAAAGAGCAGAATCTGTCGCTGAATCCGACCAAGATCTCCGGAGTGTGCGGAAGGCTGATGTGTTGTCTGACGAACGAGGAAGAGACTTATGAAGAATTAAACAGCCAGCTTCCGTCAGTAGGAGATACGGTTACGACTTCAGATGGATTGACAGGAACGGTCCATTCCTTAAGTGTTCTGAGAAAACTGGTGAAAGTAGTTGTAAATCTGGAAAACGATGAAAAAGAAATCAGGGAATATCAGGCGGAAGAATTAAAATTCCGTCCGCGTAAGCGAAAAGCGAAGGTCTCAAAAGAAGAGATGCGCAAGCTCGCGGAACTGGAAAAGGGAGAAGGAGCGTCAAGATTAGATGACAAATAATTTAAAATCCGGAGAGCGTCTGGATGATCTGCAGCTTAATGGGCTTCAGATCATCCAGGATCCGGAACGATTTTGTTTTGGGATTGATGCGGTGATGCTTTCTGATTTTGCCAGGGTCAAACCGGGGGAGAAGGTTCTGGATCTGGGAACCGGAACCGGGATCTTACCGATTTTATTGTCCGCAAAGACCAGAGGAGAGCATTTTATCGGACTTGAGATTCAAAAAGAAAGTGCTGATATGGCGCGAAGAAGTATAGAGTGGAATCATCTGCAGGAAAAAATTGAGATTGTGCAGGGAGATATCAAAGAGGCGGCAGCGTTATTCAAGCCGACTTTTTTTGATGTGATCGTGACCAATCCACCGTATATGCTGAACCAGCATGGTCTGCAGAATCCGGGAGATGCCAAAGCGATCGCGCGGCATGAGATTTTATGTACTCTGGATGATATTTTACGAGAGAGCAAACAATTACTTGCGGACGGGAAAGGACGGTTTTATATGATACACAAACCGTTTCGTCTGGGAGAGATTCTGACGAAGATGAGTGAATATAAGATCGAACCGAAGAGGATCCGATTTGTGCATCCTTATATTGATAAGGAACCTACGATGGTGCTGATCGAAGGTCTTCGAGGCGGAAAACCGAGGGTAACGATCGAACCGCCTATAATTATGTATACCCGGTGAGGGTGAGAGAAAGGAAACAGCATGACAGGAACGTTATATTTGTGTGCAACTCCAATCGGAAATCTGGAGGATATGACTTTTCGTGTGATCCGTACACTCAAAGAAGTGGATCTGATCGCAGCGGAGGATACAAGAAACAGTATCAAGCTGTTAAATCATTTTGAGATACAGACACCAATGACCAGTTATCACGAATACAATAAATACGAAAAAGGAAGAAAGCTGGTAGAAAAGCTGTTGGAAGGACAGAATATCGCTTTGATCACAGATGCCGGGACGCCCGGAATTTCGGATCCCGGAGAGGAACTTGTGAAGATGTGCTATGAATCCGGAATTCCGGTAACATCTCTTCCGGGGGCAGCAGCCTGTATTACGGCACTGACAATTTCCGGGCTGTCTACCAGACGATTTGCATTTGAAGCATTTTTGCCATCAGATAAAAAAGAACGGGAACAGATTTTAAAGGAGATGGAGACAGAGACGAGGACTATGATCGTATATGAAGCACCTCATCGTCTTGTAAAGACTCTGAAATTGTTTCTGGAGCGGCTTGGAAACCGGAAGATTACCGTATGCCGGGAGTTGACAAAACGTCATGAGACAGCTCTTGCAGTGACTTTGGAAGAAGCAGTGGCTCATTATGAGGCAAATCCTCCAAAAGGGGAATGTGTTCTGGTGATCGAGGGGAAGAGCCGGGAAGAAGCCCGGGAAGAGGAGAGAAAACAGTGGGAAGAAATGACCATTGAAGATCACATGGAAGTATACACAAAACAGGGAATGGATAAGAAATCAGCAATGAAAGCTGTCGCAAAGGACAGGGGAGTGTCCAAGCGGGATATTTATCAATATCTGGAAAGCAGAAAATAAAAAAGGAACACGGAGATCAGTGAAAGATTTCTGTGTTCCTTTTTTGTACGATGAGCTTATGTGATTCAGATTTTTTTGATATCCACAACCTCTCCGTCTCTCATGGAGATTACTTTTTGTCCTGCAATCTCAGTTTCTCCCCGCTTGTTAGTTACATAGAGGACTGTAATGCCAAGCTCTTTGTTGATGCGCCGGATATCACGCATCATTTCTTTTCTGCGATGTTCGTTCTGTCGGGCAAAATCTTCATCGACCAGAAGGACTTTTGGTTTGCATACAACAGCACGTCCAAACGCAACGCGTTGTTTCTGAGCCTCATTGATCACCCGGATCTTTTTCTCAAGAATGTCCGTGATATTGAAAAAATGCGCTGCCATTTTCACACGGCTGTCAATAATCTGCCGCGGAAGATTGCGAAGGCGCAGTCCAAGCGCAATATTGTCATACACGTTTAAGTGAGAATAGAGCTGATAATTCTGAAACGCCATGGCAAGACTGCGGTCACGGGGCAGAATATCGTTGAGCAGATCTTTTCCGAGATAGATTTCACCGGATGTAATATCCTCCATACCACCGATCATGCGAAGTATGGTGGATTTTCCGCAGCCGCTTGGTCCGAAAAAGGTAACAAACTCTCCGTCTTCTATATGCAAAGAAAGATTTTTGACAGATACAAATCCGTTGGGATATGTCTTGTTCAGATTTTCAAGAGTAATACTCGCCATCAGAACACCTCCTTATGTCTAACATCAGTGTACCATATTCAAACCTGCAAAACAATCTATTGCAGCATGAATTGAGCCAGGACCACGCTGGCTGCCAGTCCGGCGAAGGTGGCAATCAGCGCTCCAGTCAGTGTGTAGCGGGAGTTTTTGATCTTTGCGGTCATGAAATAGACACTCATAGTATAAAAGATGGTCTCTGTACAGGACATAGAAATGGATGCGATCAGTCCGATCAGAGAATCCGTACCAAACTCTTTATAGAGATCCAGAAGAAGTCCGGTAGCGGCTGAGGAAGAGAACATTTTGACAACCGTAAGAGGAACCAGTTCTCCGGGAAATCCAATGGCAGCAGTAAACTGCCCGATACAGGAGGAAATCATCTCCAGAAACCCGGAAGCGCGGAGAATACCCACTGCCACCATAAGTCCGATGAGTGTGGGCATGATCTTGAGAACGGTTAAAAATCCGTTTCGGGCACCTTTGATGAAATGTTCATAGACGTTGATCTTCATCAGAAGTCCATAGACGATGATGGCAAGGATCAGAAACGGGACAATAAAATTGGTGAGGTAGAGAAAAAGATTCATGGCTGACTCCAAAATAAAATCAGATTTTTAAATCTATATGCGGTTTCAGAGAATAACATCCCTTAAGAACTCATAAGATAAAACAAAATCGATTTTGGGAGTTTGCCATGTCAGATCGTTTGCGAAAGAGCACAAAAAAGCAAGTCATCTCGATCATTCTTGTTCTTACTTTGCTGTTGTCTGTGATATTGTCAGGATGTCACGGGCAGTCTTCAGAAATCCAGAATAAAAAGTTCAGAAAATTTACCGAAACCTTATTTTGTCAGGAAGTGGCGTCAAATACGGTCAGTCTGCATTATACACTCAAAGATCCCGGTCAGTATGGGATTCAGGATTCCCCGGTTACATTCGGATATTTTAATACGGATAAAGGAACCCGAAAAATTTCCACAGAAAATACACAGGCGGCATTGAAACGATTTTCCTATCGGAAATTATCAAGGGAAAACAGGCTTACATATGATGTGTTGGATTATTATCTGGAGTTATCTAAAAAAGAAAGTGATTATCTGCTGTATGAAGAGCCACTGGGGACAGTCAGCGGTGTGCAGACACAGATTCCGGTCCTGTTGTCAGAATATCAGTTTCAAAGCAAAGAAGATGTGGAGGCTTATCTGGAGCTGATGAAAACAACACCCGATTATTTTAATTCCCTGATCGCATTTGAACAGGAAAAGGCACAAAAAGGGCTTTTTATGGCAAGCTATACGGCGGACACCGTAATTGAACAGTGTCAGGCATTCATTGATATGGGAGACTCCAACTATCTGATTTCCACGTTTGTTGATCGGATCCAGAAGCTTACAGATCTGTCCGAATCGGAGAAAAGTGATTATATCCAGAAAAATGCATATATGCTGCAGACCTATGTGTTGCCGGCCTATCAGCAGCTGATTAAAACCGTGGTGGAGTTGAAAGATTCCGGTAAGAACGAAGAAGGACTCTGTTATCTGCCAAATGGAAAAGAATATTATGAGCTGACAGTGCAGGCGTCCACAGGATCTGCAAGAACAGTTCCTCAATTACAAAAACTGACAAAGAATCAAATGAAAGATGATCTGGCGGCAATGAAAGCTGTGATTGGACTGACAGCAGAACAGGCAAAGGAAACAGCAGTGATGGAATCTACCGATCCAAAAGAAATATTAAACAGCCTGAGTCTGGATATTCAGAAGACGTTTCCAAAACTTCCCCAGACGAGTGTAGAAGTAAAATATGTGCCAAAAGCCATGGAAGCACATCTAAGTCCGGCATTCTATATGATACCGGCACTGGATGACACAGAAGAAAATGTCATCTATGTCAACCAGGCCCGGATGGGTAATAAGCTGACACTGTATACAACACTGGCCCATGAGGGGTATCCGGGGCATCTGTATCAGACGGTTTATTACGCATCAACAAAACCGGATCCGCTGCGAAGTATTTTCAATTTTGGCGGATATGTGGAAGGCTGGGCAACGTATGCGGAAATGGGGGCCTACTATCTGGCGGATTCTCTTACCAGAGAGCAGGCGGTTCTGCTTCAGAAAAACAGTTCCATTTTGCTGGCATTGTATGCGCTGGCAGATATGGGGATTCATTATGATGGGTGGAATCGGATGGATACTGTAAAATTTTTCAAAGAATATGGAGTCGGAAGTGCGGAGATCGTAAATCAGATTTATGATCTGATCATTGGATCTCCGGGAAATTATCTGAAGTATTATATCGGCTATGTAGAATTTCTGGAATTAAAGAAAAAGTGGGTAGAAAAGAAAGGGCAGGATTTTTCGCAGAAGGAGTTCCATAAAGCAGTTCTGGATGTAGGTCCGGCGCCGTTTGAAATCGTAGAGAAATATATGTGGCAGGGAGTAAATTAAGGAATGTTGAATTATTTATGGGCAGGTATGATCATCATTGGAATTGTATATGGGGCATTTACCGGAAAAATGCCGGATATCACAAATGCAGCATTGGATTCTGCGAAAGAAGCGGTGACATTATGTATTACCATGGTGGGAGTGATGGCATTCTGGATGGGCATCATGGAAATTGCATCCAGAGCAGGGATCATTGAAATGGCATCGAAAAAAATGCGGCCGCTGATCCGATTTTTGTTTCCTGATATTCCGAAAGAGCATCAGGCAAATCAGTATATTACAACAAACTTTATTGCAAATTTTCTGGGGCTTGGCTGGGCGGCAACGCCTGCCGGACTTCAGGGAATGCAGGCGCTGGCCGAATTAGAACAGGAAAGAAGGATGAAAAGAGCGCCGGGAAAGGCAAGCAAGCCAGGTGTTGCGTCCAATGAAATGTGTACGTTTCTGATCATGAATATCTCTTCGCTGCAGTTGATCCCGATCAATGTGATCGCCTACCGGAGTCAGTATGGTAGTGTGAATCCGGCGGCAATTGTAGGTGCGGGGATTGTGGCGACAACGGTGAGTACGCTGGCCGGGATGGTGTATTGTAAGATCATGGACAGGACGAAATGAGTCCTGTCTATAGTGATCCTGTCCGTGCATACTCCAGCAATTCTTCTTCCACTCGTTTCATCAATTCCTTTGTCTCAGGATGGGTATACGGAATCCGCGCAATAATCCTTGGAATGTAGTTCTGCTCTTCGATGACATCCAGACTTTCCCGGAAGTTAATATCATAAAAATAAGCAAGATAAGAAATCCAGTAATCCATCGGTGTTACCCGGTCAGAGGACAGGATACATTCATGACGTAAAATAGAATCTCTTACTTTTGGAGAAATCGCAGAGGCGCCTGTTTCCTCTGCGGAAGTATCCATAAAAGTTTCCAGTCTGTCTTCCAGTTTTACACGGCAGTTGTCCAGTTTATCGGCATCCCGGATGATCTTTGCATGAAGTAAAGTACGTGCATCGGAAATTCCATCCAGCTTAAAATCACTGTGTTTGGCAATGGAAATACGGATGATCTCATCAAAATCTGATTCTGGAATAAAGTTACGGATCAGATTTTGATGAGGCGCATTGTCGAACAGAATTTTGACTCCGTAAGCTGCGTGATCCATCGTGTCAGGGAGAAAACTGTCAAATTGCTTCAACTGTTCAAAACGTCCGATATCATGCAGCAGTGCGATCATCTTGGCGAGGGACGTATCTTCCTCAGATAATTTCATACGGGCTGAAATCTCAGTACTTTCTTTTACAACGCCGTAAGTGTGTACGATCTTTAAACGGATTTTGTCATTGTGGCAGTCGTAGTCTTTTAAATAATTGTTGAATTGTCTTTTTGCGGTGTAAAAATCCATAAAAGTGGCACTCCTTACAAATTACGTTGTTCTTCTAACTGTTTCTTAAGCTGCTCAAGTTCTTTTTCTTTTTGTTGCAAAAGAACTTCCTGAGATGCAAGCAACTCATTTTTTTGAGCAATAGTATTCTGTTGTTCATCGATCGTATCCTGCATTTGATCGATCATTTCCAGATTGCTATATCTTTATTGTGACGGGTTTCCCGATAGATGTCAAGTGGGATGAAAACGAATTCCAGCAGGCAATATTTAGGGGGTACATCTTCAAAAAAGATTATGGTATAATAATACTCTTATAAGAAACCAAGTCAGGAAATGATATTTTATAGCAAAGGAGGCAGAGGATGCTGCATGTAGCTGTTGTAGAAGATGAAACAGAGTATCGTGGATTGATACAGGAAATGGTGGGCAGATATGCAAAGGAATATGATCTCCAGATTCAGACTACAGCATTTCAGGACGGCAGAGAGTTGGTTCAGAATTATCACAAATTTGATATTCTTCTGATGGATATCGAAATGCCTCATCTAAATGGTATGGAGGCAGCTCAGAAGATACGGGGGCTGGATAAGGAGGTAGTGATTGTTTTTATCACGAATATGGCGCAGTATGCGATCAAGGGCTACGAAGTAGATGCGCTGGATTTCATTTTAAAACCTCTCAACTATTATACCTTTTCCATGCGTTTTACAAGAGCTGTGGGAAGAGTGAAAAACCGGGAAGGAAAAAGGATCTGTCTGAATCTTCCGGATGGGGCGAAATTTCTGGACAGCAGAGAGATCTATTATGTAGAGATCCAGAACCGGATGCTCCACTATCACACGAAAGCAGGAGTATTTACGATTCGCGGAGCATTAAAGGACGTGCAGGAAGAACTGGAAGACTGGCATTTTGTAAAATGCAATCAGTGTTATCTGGTAAATATGAAGTATGTTTCCGAAATTAGAAAAAATATTGCGGTTGTGGGTGGCGATGAGCTGGAAATCAGCAGAAGAAACAGACCTGCATTTCTGAGTGCAGTGGTAGATTTTCAGGGAGGCTGATACAGGAAAGGGAAGAGGAAAACGATGAATGAAAATCTAAATCTGAAAATTGAGAGCCTGTGGTATGGGATCAATTTGTGGACCTCCTGTCTGGTGTTTCTGCTTCCGCTGAGAAGAAAGACACATTTTAAAGTCAGACTGATTCTGTCGGGAGCAGTATGTGTTTTAATTCTGTCCGGAGTATATTATTTTATAGAAAATCTTACAGACTGGGGCTACTGGGGGCAGGTTCCCCTTTTATTCATCACGTATTTTAGTGCGATTCTGATTTTTTACAATTGTGTGAAGGGCAAGGGATTTGCCCTCTGGTATTGTGGTGTATGGGGAACGATGACATTTTTGTTGGTACTGGAAACCAGCTATGTACTTTGCAGTCCACTGCTGGGAGATTTGGGAAACTGGCTTTTGAAAATTTTATTTTCGATGGCAGTAAATGTGGCAGTAGGACTGACACTGGCTCGATGGATGCCGGAAAAGGGGCAATATCAGATTGGGCCGAGGCAGATGGTTTCTGCATGGGTGTTTTGTATTATGTCAGAAAATTTGTTTATTTACGCAAAGGTCGATCTGGGGGCCGCTTTATTCAACATTGTGTTGCAGTTTTATTGTATCACCTTATTGTATCTGCAAAGTGCATTGTTTAAAAAGAGTAGTATGAGAAAAGAGCTGGAAACCATTCAGCTTCTCTGGCATCAACAAAAAGGGCAGTATCAGCTGTCCAAAGAAACGATAGAGCTGATCAATCACAAATGTCATGATCTGAAGCATCAGGTACAGGCAATACGTGCTGTCAAAGATGAAAAAGAAAGAGAAACATATCTCGAAAAAATTGAAAAATCCGTGCAGATTTACAGTGCTATTGTGAGAACAGGAAATGAAATTCTGGATACCATTTTGACAGAAAAAAGTTTGATCTGCGAAAATAGTGGGATTCATATCAGCTGTGTGGCAGATGGCTCTCTTCTGGCTTTTATGAACCCGGTAGATTTGTATACATTGTTTGGAAATGCTCTGGATAACGCAATTGAAGCGGTGAGAAAGCTGGAAAGCAAAGAAAAAAGAGTGATTGATATCATGCTATACGAAAGACAAAGATTTCTGATGCTTCAGATAGTCAATCCGATGTGCGGAGAAGTGAAGTTTGAGGATGGACTTCCGCTTACGACAAAGGCGAAGAACGGATATCACGGATATGGAATGAAGAGCATGCTCCATACCATTCAAAAATATGAGGGACATTTGACAACAGAGGTAAAAAATGGATGTTTTTATTTCAACGTTATGCTTCCTCTTGAAAGAGATTCCAACAAAAAATAGAAGAGACACAAAGAGTCTGGCCGGTGAGCCGGGCTTTTTTGTTAAAAATTTGACCACTTACTCCATAAGAAATACCACCTGAACAAAAACGGTTGTATTTGCAAATTATAGTAGATATAATCATTTCGAAATAAATTGAGAGGTGTAAGAAATAACAAAAAACATGGAGTAATTACTATGCGAACCAGTAAAATGAGAAGAGAAATTGAACTGAAGAAAGGCTGGGTGTTCACAGGGCGTGACGGAAAAGCGGTCAAAGTGGATTTACCGCATACCTGGAATGCAGTGGACGGACAGGATGGAGGAAATGACTATTATCGAGGAACCTGTCACTACAGCACTACATTTGCAGCCCCGGCTCTTGACAGCAAGACCCAGAGAGTATATCTGGAGTTTCAGGGAGTAAATTCCTCTGCCGAGGTGGTGTTAAACGGTCAGAAGGTGATGAGTCATGACGGCGGATATTCCACATTCCGTGCAGATGTGACAGAGTTTTTAACAAAAGAAAACAAGTTAGAAGTAGCAGTGGATAACAGTGTCAACGACAGGGTATATCCTCAAAAAGCAGATTTCACATTTTATGGTGGAATTTACAGAGATGTTCTTCTTCGTATTGTATCAAATGAACATTTTGAGATGGACTACTACGGCGGAGACGGTGTAATGGTAACGCCGACAGTAGAAGGAAAAGATGGAAAGGTTCATGTAGAGAGTTTTCATAAGGCAGAAAATGCCAAAGTAGCAGTAACTTTAATTGATGCACAGGGAAATCCTGTAGCAAAAGGTGAAGGAAAAGATGTGACGGTTACGATACCGGATGTACATCTTTGGGATGGAGTAGAAGATCCATATTTATATACAGCAGTAGTAGAGTTGATGAAAGACGGAGAAGTCAAAGACGACGTTCACATTCCATTTGGTGTCCGTACATTCAGCGTGGATCCGAAAAAAGGATTTTTCCTGAACGGACGCTCCTATCCTCTGCATGGAGTATCCAGACACCAGGATCGGAAGGGAATCGGAAATGCATTAACAAAAGAACACCACAGAGAAGATATGGAATTTATCCGTGAGATCGGGGCGAATACAGTTCGTCTCGCGCATTATCAGCATGATCAGTATTTCTATGATCTGTGTGATCAGTACGGAATGATTGTCTGGGCGGAGATTCCATACATCTCAGAACATATGCCAAACGGACGGGAAAATACCATTAGCCAGATGAAAGAGCTGATTGTACAGAATTACAATCATCCAAGTATCGTTACATGGGGAATATCCAATGAGATCACGATTTCCACAAAGGATAATAAGGATATGCTGGATAATCACCGTGAACTCAATGATCTGTGTCACAAAATGGATTCCACACGTCCTACAACACTGGCCTGCTATGCAGTGTGCGGTCCTTTCAACAAGGTAGCACATCTGTCTGACTTAGTAAGCTGGAACTTGTATTTGGGATGGTATGTTCCAGGGTTGTTTTTAAATGACTGGTGGATCAGCTTTTTCCACCGCGTGTACCCTAACAGGTGTTTGGGATATTCTGAGTATGGCTGTGAAGGAATGCCGAATTTACATTCCTCACGTCCAAGAAGAGGAGACCATACAGAAGAATATCAGAGTCTCTACCATGAATTTATGCTGAAATGTTTTGAGCGTCATCCGTATATGTGGAGTACCCACGTATGGAACATGTTCGATTTTGCGGCAGATGCGAGAGATCAGGGTGGAGAGCCGGGAATGAATCATAAGGGACTTATGACATTCGACCGGAAAGTAAAAAAAGACAGCTTCTACATTTACAAAGCGTACTGGAGCAAAGAGCCTTTTGTACATCTTTGCGGAAGCCGCTACGTAGACAGAACGGAAGCAGTCACTACAGTTAAGGTTTATTCGAACCAGACAAAAGTTGCATTATATGCAAACGGCAAGCTGCTGGAAGAAAAGACAGGCAATAAAGTCTTTGAATTCCGCGTTCCGTTAAGCGGAGAAGTTCGTCTGGAAGCTGTGTCCGGTCAGGCAAAAGATACGAGCACAATTCGTCGTGTCAGCAAGCCAAACCCGGATTACAAGCTCAAAAAGAGCAAAGGAAAGAGCCAGAACTGGGTATAAAAGTGACGAGATAATTTTACATTAGGAGGAAACAGGAATGAAGAAGAAAGGAACAGGGGTCAGAAAATGGGGGATCCTGACAGGAGTAACAGCAGTACTGATGATTGCGCTGATCATTGGATCCACAATCGCTTTTCGGTATACAACAACGATCAATGTAGCTTTGGATGCATCTACTTATAAAATTATAAAAGGTGATACGGATACAGACACAGAATATTTTAAAAGTGATTTCGCCTCAGACAAAGAACGAAAAGCTTATGAGGAAAAATTGTGTGCAACGATAGAGGCAGAGGGAGCCGCCTTATTGAAGAATGACAATCAGGCATTGCCATTGGCAAAAGGGGAAAAGGTAAGTCTCTTTGCGCATGGTTCTGTAGATTTGATGTATGGAGGAACAGGTTCCGGTGCAGTAGATACAAAGAGTGCACCAAGTCTGAAAGATGCACTGACAGAAAATGGAATTGAAGTGAATGAAAAACTCTGGGATTTTTATTCATCAGATGAAATGATGGAGAAATATAGCCGTAAAACTCCGGAGGCAATTGCAGATAAACTGGAAGCAAATACACAGTATGGTGTAAACGAGGCTCCATGGAGTGAAGTAGAAAAAGCAGCTTCCGACAGCTTTGCAGATTATGGTGATGCGGCAATCGTCGTGTTGTCACGTTCCGGTGGAGAGGGTGCAGATCTTCCAAGTGGAGAAAATGGAACAGATGCAGATTACATTTCAGGTATGGAAGGTGATGGAAACTATCTGGCATTGTCTCAGGAAGAAAAAGATCTGCTTGCAGGTCTGAAAGCACTGAAGGATAAAGGAACATTCAAAAGCATTATCGTACTGCTGAACTCTTCCAATGCAATCGAACTGGACTTTTTAAATCCTGAAATCTGCGGTGTAGATTATGGTGTAGATTCCTGCATGTGGATCGGTGACGTAGGACAGGCAGGTATCAATGGAGCAGGACAGCTTCTGTCCGGTGCAGTAAGCCCGTCCGGAAGTATTGTAGATACATTTTGTTATGATAATCTGACAAATCCGGCAATGTATAACTTCTATTCTCAAGAGTATCCAAATGCAGAAGAGTATAAGCTGAACACAGACGGAAGTGATGTTCAGGGTATGTACAGTGTATACCAGGAAGGTATTTATCTGGGATACCGTTATTACGAGACACGTTATGAAGATGCAGTGATGGGAACCGGAAACGCCGGAAGTTATGACTATGATCAGACAGTTGCTTATCCATTCGGATATGGACTCAGTTACACAGATTTTGCTTACAGTGATTTTAGCGTAGCAGAAACAGATGATGGATTTGATGTAACTGTAACAGTTAAGAATACAGGTGACACTTATTCCGGGAAGAAGAGTGTACAGGTTTACTTCCAGTCACCATATACAGATTATGACAAAGAAAACGGAATCGAAAAAGCATCTGCAGAGCTTTGTGGATTTGCAAAAACAAAAGAACTGGCTCCGGGAGCTTCCGAGAAAGTAACGATCCATGTAGACAAAAAAGAACTGAGAACATATGATTCCAACAATGCAAAAACTTATATTTTAGATGCCGGCAACTATTACTTTACAGTTGCAGAGGGTGCACATGAAGCAGTAAACAATATCCTGGCTGCAAAAGGATTTACACCGGAAAATGCAAAAAATATGGATGAAGCAGGAAATGCCGCTTTAACCTATAAATGGAACAATGCAAAATTAGATACTACAACTTTTGCAAAATCAGAAGCAACAGGAACAGAAATCACAAACCTGTTTGATGAAGCTGATCCGAATAAGAGTAGTGATGCTCCGGGAGAAGTAACATGGCTGTCACGTTCTGACTGGGAGGGAACATTCCCGACAAAACCTGCAGAACTGAAAGTAAATGATAAACTGGCAGAGTCACTTGTATTTACAAGATATGATGGTTCTTTGGCAGATTCTGTAGAAATGCCGACAATGGGGGCTGACAATGGACTTGCACTGGCATCTCTTATCGGTGCGGATTATGATGATCCGAAGTGGGATGATCTTCTGGATCAGCTGACTTTTGAAGAAATGGTAAATACTATTACACTTGGATTCCATAATACAGCAGCAGTACCGTCAATCGGAAAAACAGCAACAAAAGATGAAAACGGTCCGCAGGGACTTACAGCAGCATTGACAGGTGGAAAATCTGCAATGTGCTACACATCAGAAGATGTGATGGCAGCAACATTTAATAAAGAATTGATGGAAGATGTAGGACGCTGTATCGGGGAAGACTGTCTTGCAATGGGATATTCCGGTCTGTACGGACCAGGGGTGAATATGCATCGCACAGCATACTCAGGAAGAAACTTTGAGTACTACTCTGAAGATCCGTTTATCTCAGGAGAAATCTGTGCGGCAGAAGTACAGGGAATTCAGTCAAAAGGTGTTTATGTATACTTAAAACATGTAGCGTTAAATGATTCAGAATCCAGCAGACGTGGAGTGAATACCTGGCTGAATGAGCAGTCAGCAAGAGAAATTTATCTGGAAGTAGCAGACAAAGCAATCGTAGATGGCGGCGCATGGTGTACAATGAACGGATTTAATCGTTGGGGATCTACATGGTGTGGTTCTTATGAAGCACTTCAGACAGACTACTTAAGAGGAGAGCTTGGAATGCGCGGTATGAGCATCACAGACTACTCCGGATCCAGCAAATATATGGATATGTGCGATGGTCTGATCGCAGGAACAGATATTTGGGATAGCCCGGATCAGACGATTCATACAAAGAATGCTCAGAAGTATGAAAAAGATGCATATATCGTAACAGAAATGCGTGAAGCAATGCACAACATTCTGTATACAGTAGTAAACAGTAATGCCATGAACGGATTATCCGGAGCGGATCGTCTGAAACCTATCACACCATGGTGGCAGACAGCTCTGTTTGCAGCGATTGGACTGTTTGCAGTTCTCACTGTAGTAAATGCAGTAATGCTTGGACGTGCGATCAAGCGTAAAAAAGCAAATGCAAATCTTGCAGAAGAAATTGAAATAAGAAACGAGTAAATCGGATGGCCCTCTGCTTTTACAAAGCAGAGGTGCTGTTTTAGGCAAAGAGACAGACCGCCGCATCCGGGCGGGAGAATGGAGAATAATATGAAACAGGAATCTACTCAGGCAACATCTGTCAATGCTCTGAACAGGGCAAAGATGTATCAGCTTGTTCTTTTCCCTATGAATAATGGGGCGACAAATGTCTATTATATTTTGACAATGAACTTTATTGCATATTATGCAAACGGAGTTCTTGGCTTATTGCTGGCATTTGCAACTACAATGGTAACATTGATGCGTGCAGGAGATGCGTTCATTGACCCGATCATCGGAGCAATCATGGACAGAACTTCTACCAAATGGGGAAAATTCAGACCGTTTATGGTAATCGGAAATCTGATTATGATCGTATCCTCAATTTTACTGTATTTTGGAACCCGTATCATTTCTGAGGATATGATGTGGCTGCGTTATTTATGCTTTATTTTGTTCTATGCACTGAATATGGTTGGATATACATTCCAGACATCGGTTACACGTTCAGGACAGACATGTCTGACAAATGACCCGAAACAGAGACCTCTGTTTACAATCTTTAATACGATTGCCAGCCTGATCGGTATGGGGCTTGTACAGTTTCTTGCGCCGATCGTAACCGGAGGAAATTACAGAACAGAAGAATTCTTTAATATCATGATTCCTCTGGCGATGATCGTATCAGCGATCATGACTGCACTGGCTGTTATCGGTATTGCAGAAAAAGACCGTCCGGAATTCTTTGGACTTGGTGGAGAAGGCGGAAAAGAAAAAGTTAAAATAAAAGAATATGTAGCTATTTTAAAAGCAAACAAAGAATTACAGAGATTGATGATCGCTGGTGCAGGATGTAAGCTTGCATTCTCGATCGCAACGAATATGACGGTTCTGGCGATGCTTTACGGAGCGATGATGGGAGATTACAAAGGTCTGTATCTTCCGATGATGATCGTCGGATATGTATTTTCCGTTCCATTCTTCCTGTTGACAGTACGTACTTCACAGAAGAAAGGACAGAAGGCATCTTTAATGCTCTATATCAGCGTTGCACTTGTTATGTACATCGGTGTTTTAGCATTGCTTCTGTTGTGGAAACCGGAAGTTGCAGCGATGAATCTGAGTCTGACAAACCTGAATCTCTATACGATTCTGTTTATCCTTTTCTTCGGAATCGGATACGGAGCATACTATGCAACAGCAGATATGCCGATTCCAATGGTTGCAGACTGTTCAGATTACGAAACATTCCGTTCCGGACGCTATATTCCGGGAATTATCGGAACCTTATTCTCACTTGTGGATAAGCTGGTAAGCTCTCTGGGATCTACAGTAGTAGGAATTGCGGTGACAATCATCGGACTGTCAACACTTCCGGATGGAACAACCCCTTATTCAGAGGGAATGCATACGATTGTAATCATTTTATTCTGTGTTGTTCCAATGCTTGCATGGATCGCAACACTGATCGCAATGCGCGGATATAAACTGACCGGTGCAAGAATGAAAGAAATTCAGGCGATCAATGCAGTGCGTAAGGATGCGATCAGCAAAGGAATGAGCGTAGAAAACGCAATGCAGAAATGGCAGACGATCGATCAGGTGCCGGATGAATTTAAAGCACACTAAAAGTGAAAAAGTAAACATATAGAAGGGATATCCTTTCATCAGATATGCTCCCTTTCGGGAAGGCAGTTAAAATAACAAGACTGTTCTCCCGGGAGGGGGCATATTGTGTTACAGAACTATTTGTACCTGAAACCGACTTCGTGCTATAATATGACAGACACAAATCAACGAGATACGGAGAAAATTATGCAGTTACGATACGAGATCCCGGACACATTCTGGAGTTTGTTCCGTTCGGTAAACCGGGAGATTTACATGGAGTCGCTGTTGGTGATCAATGAGGAATATCAGTACAGTAATTATTTTCTGACGAAAGAAATCTGTGTGCAGGTATTGAGTGATATGAATGCACAGAAACAGGTTTTGCTTCAGCGGGAGGAGAACGAGACGGACTTTGACATGCTGGAGACGACAGCATCCCGCATTTTACGGTGGCTTTTAAAGACCGGATGGCTGAAGAAGATCGAAGATTACAGTACGATGACCACAAATATTGTGATACCGGATTATGCGGCGGTTTTTATTGAGGCATTTGAGCGACTCACGTCCGAAGAGCTGGAAGAAACAGAATTATATATTCAGAATGTATATGCTACGCTGTTTTCCTTTCAGAATAATTCCAGAGTAAATCTGAATATGCTCAGGACGGCCCTGATCAATACAAGAAAGCTGAACAAAGCGCTGCAGGATATGCTTCATAATATGGACAAGTTTTTCGAGAGGCTTTTGGATCAGGAGTCTTACGGGGAACTTTTGCGGGAGCATCTGGACGGGTATGTGGAAGAAATTGTCAAGAAAAAGTATCATATTTTAAAAACATCAGACAATTTTTATATCTACAAGATGGACATTAAAAAATGTCTCCGGGATATGCGGGAAAATGAAGAATGGATCGAAAGCATCCGGCAGAAAGCAAAAGCAGCAGGAGATACGAAAGAGGATGTGTTAGATCTGTTGGATCTGATCGAACGGGGATTTGATGACATTGAACACAGGATCTCCAATATGGACAGAGAGCATTCCAAATATGTGCGGGCAACTGTGAGCCGGATGAATTATCTGTTAAGCGGAGAGACTGATACCAAAGGGCTGGTGGTGCAGCTTCTGAATAAAATATCTGCGCAGGAAGAACCGGAGAAGCTGCTTACAGAAGCGGGAAAACGGATGAACCTGTCTCTGTTTGAGATGATTTCCGAAAAATCATTGTATAAGAGAAGAAAACAGAGGACAGACTTTATCAGCCAGATGGGACAGGATGAAGAATATGAAGATCTGAACCGGGAGGATGTGCTGAAGTTAAACCGGATCCAGATGCGCTACAGCAGACAGGAGATTGAGGATTTTATCGAAGAGCATATGGAAAACGAAGTGATGGACGCCGGAACACTTCATATTACAGAAGAGACAGCATTTGAAAAACTGATCCTGGCATATGACTACAGTACCAGAAAGAACAGTAAATATCGGGTATTGAATGAGGAGGAGGAGACAGTCATCCAAAGTGGACAGTATCAATATCCGGCATTAAAATTTGTGCGAAGGAGACCGCAATGATCGAATATTACGAACAGCTTTCGGAAGAAGAGCAGGACGATATCAAACATGTGATCCAGACATTATATCGTCAGACCTTTCTTCTGGAACGAAAATTTGAAAAACGGACCGGGCGGATGGTTCCGGTCAGGGAGTACCGTGTATGCAGCAAGCACAGGGAATTTCTGGAGAAATATTTTGCAGTTGCCGGAATCACACTGCAGGAAAATCTGCATATGGGCGTCATGTACATCCAGGGAGAGACACTATGGGGAGAAAAGCTCTCCAGACTTGCCACAATCTATATTCTGGTGTTAAAGCTGATCTATGATGAGCAGATGGCAGCAGTGTCATCCAGCAGCCATATCGTGACCACTCTTGGAGCAGTGAACGGAAAAGCGGGAGAATTCCATGTGTTAAGCGGCCTGCCGTCCCCGACAGAGATGCGGAGGACTGTTGCATTTTTGAAAAAATATCAGATTGTGGAACCTGTGGATGTGATGGAGGAGCTGGATGAGAACAGCAGACTTGTTATTTATCCGTGCATCAATACAGTGCTGCTTGGAGATGATATCAGAGAACTATTAGAGACGTTCAGCGAGGAGGAAGACAGTGGAGACAAAACAGGCGTTCAAAGCGCTCTCGAAAATCTGCCTGAATAACTGGCATTACATAGACAGAAAAGTACTTACTCTTAATCAGGGAATCAATTTCTTTACCGGACATTCCGGAAGTGGAAAGTCTACAGTGATCGACGCCATGCAGATCGTACTGTACGCGAACACAGACGGAAGAGGATTTTTTAATAAGGCGGCAGCAGACGACTCTGACCGTTCTCTGATCGAATATTTAAGGGGAATGGTGAACATCGGGGAAAATAACGAATCCCAGTATTTGAGAAACCAGAATTTCTCCAGTACGATCGTTCTGGAGCTGGAGCAGACAGATACGAAAGAAAAGCAGTGTGTGGGAGTGGTATTTGATGTTGAGACAGCCACAAATGAGATCAATCGCCTGTTTTTCTGGCATAAAAGCGGGCTTCTGGAAAATCAGTACCGGGCGGATAAGCGCTGCCTGACGACATTTGAAGTCAAAGAATATCTGCAGCGGACATTTTCAAAGGAAGAGTATTATTGTGGTCCGAGCAATGAGAGATTCCGCAGACAGATGTATGACATTTATCTGGGCGGTCTGGATATCGAAAAATTTCCTCGTTTGTTCAAGCGAGCCATTCCGTTCCGTATGAATATCAAACTGGAAGATTTCGTGAAAGAATATATCTGTATGGAACAGGATATGCACATTGAAGAGCTGCAGGAAAGTGTGATGCAGTATGGAAGAATGCGCGGGAAAATCGAAGAGACCATGGAAGAAATCGGGTATCTTCAGGAGATCCGGGGTTCCTATCGGCAGTATGAAGAAAAACAGGAAGAGACGGCGTCCTGTACCTATCAGATTTCCAGGCTGGAAATCCTGCATCTGCAGAGTAAGATCCAGGAACTGAATGACCGGATGAAAGAGACACAGACAGAGATTGCAGGACAGGAAGCGAAAAGAGTCAATCTGGAGAAAGAGCAGGCAGAACTTCAGAAAGAATACGAAGCAATAATTTTGAAGATTGCGGACAGTGGTTATGCAGCCATGGAAAAAGATCTGGAGAGTCTGAACGAAGCCCTGGAACGGCTGCAGAACAGTAAGGCAAGATGGAAAAAGACTGCAGATGGTCTCAAAGAGTGGAAAGAAAAAGATGTGACGCCGAATCAGACCTTGTGGGATATTGACCGGTTTGTTTCTGGAAAGATCACGGAAGGTGAGCTGGAACGGCTGCAGACAAGTCTGACACAGATCCGGGAAGAACTGGAAGAAGAGCGTCAGGAGACGGATGCCAGACTTCGTGCAGTCAAAAAAGAAGAAAAAGCGGCACGGGAAGAATTAAAAGAGCTGAAACAGGGAAGAAAAGCCTATCCAAAAGAACTGGAAGAAGCGAGATATGAGTTGAGAAACCGGCTGCATGAGAAGTGCGGCAAGTTTGTCAATGTGCAGATTCTGGCGGATCTTCTGGATGTGCGGGACGAACGCTGGCACAATGCCATCGAAGGATATCTCGGAAACAACAAGCTGCTTCTGGTCGTGGAACCAAAGTACGCGAAAACTGCCATGGAAATCTATCAGGACATGGATAAGAAGAAATTTTTCCGGGCAGCAGTTCTGGATACAGAAAAAGTACAGGAGACAGAATGGGAAGTAAAAGAAGGAGCCCTGGCACAGGAACTGATCGCAAAAGAGCCGTATGTGCAGGCATACATCAATTTCTTCCTCGGAAATGTCATCAAATGTGAAAGTATCGAAGAGCTTCGTCAGAACCGGATCGGAATCACTGCAGACTGTGTGCTGTACCATAGTTTCCGTCTGCAGCATATCAATCCGGAAAATTATACGAGAAGGGCATATATCGGAGAGACCAGTATGCGTCAGAGAATCCGCCGTCTGGAAGAAAAATGTGAGAGTCTTCAGGAGGAACGGATTCCGCTGCAGGAAATGCTGGAAGAAATTCGCAGGATCTCTCAGCTGGAAGGACTGACACAGCCTCTGGAGGATTACAGACAATGGCTGTCTGATCTGCAGAAAATTCCGGAAAAGGAGGCAGAAAAGGCCAGACTTCTGGATACAATGCAGAAGCTGCGAGAGGAATCCGTTCTGGTGTGGGAGCAGCAGAAACAGGAAATCCAGCAGAAGCAGGAAGCAAAGAAAGCAGAGATTGAGGCAGTTCAGAAAACCATCTGGAATCATCAGGAAAACGGAAAACGATTCCAGAACATGCAGGTAGATTTTAATGAACAGTTAGTGCAGAAAGAAAATGAATTCCGGCAGCAGGACAGAGAAAAATATGAGCCGGAATTTCAGGAGTATCTGGAGGGCAGACAGAGCCGCAATTATGAGTACCTGATGCGGGAACGTATCAAGAAAAAACAGCCTTTGGAAGATGCGCAGGAAAAAGCATATGAAAAACTGGTAGAAGCAAGGAGTGCATATCTTCGAAAATATCCGAACAGAACCTATTCTGCAACGATCCGTGACAATGACGTGTACGAAAAGCAGCTTTCAAATCTTGAGTGCGATAACCTGGAAAAATACAGGGAAGAAGCACAGGAACAGGCGAGAGCAGCAGTGGAACACTTTAAAGTTGATTTTGTATCCAAGATTCGTTATGCAATCAAAGAGGCATATCAGAAAAAAGATGAATTGAACCGGATCATCAGCCGTCTGGATTTCGGAAAGGACAAGTATCAGTTTGTCATTACGAAAAACAAAGGTCCGGACGGACGATTCTATCGGATGTTTATGGATGACGCATTGGATATCAATCCGTCTCAGTTGAGTGACCACATGGAAAATCAGATGAACCTGTTTACCATGGAGCATGAGGAAGAATACGGAGATCTGATGAATGAGCTGATCGAGATTTTCATTCCGCCGGAGAATGCCACCAGGGAAGAGCTGGAGGAAGCCAGAAAAAATATGGATAAATATGCAGATTATCGCACGTATCTTTCCTTTGATATGCAGCAGATCGTGCAGGGAGAAAAGGATATGCGGATCGGTCTGAGCAAGATGATCAAGAAAAATTCCGGTGGAGAAGGTCAGAACCCGCTTTATATCGCGCTTCTGGCAAGCTTTGCACAGATTTACAGAATCAATCTGTCTCCGAAGATCAAGCGTCCGCCAACCCTGCGTCTGGTTGTCCTGGATGAGGCATTTTCCAAAATGGATGCAGAGAAAGTAGCAAGTTGTATTTCTCTGATCCGGGGACTGGGATTTCAGGCGATTATCAGTGCAACAAATGATAAGATTCAGAACTATCTGGAAAATGTAGACAAGACATTTGTGTATGCAAATCCGAATAAAAAGCATATTTCAATACAGGAATTTGAACGAATGGAGTTTGAACAGCTGCAAGGGGAAGAATGATGACGTGGATATTGGGAAATATCGTAAAACAGATTGAATCCGGGACAGAAAGCTGGCGGGCAGAAAGCCGAGGTGGAAAAAGTCTGGCCAATGAACATGGGGAGCTTTATGATAAAAAACATTTAAAATCAGATGTGCTGCAGGAGGCAGAGCAATTGCAGCACAAAAATCTGATCCAAATTAAATGGGCAGATGGATATCGGGGAAGTGATATTGAAAGAATACGCTACAGATTAGAAGACAAAGAAAAATTTTATGCATTATATCAGCAGGAAGTGGATGCAGAATTTCTGCCAAAACAGGAGAAAATCCGGTTATATCAAGAATTTTTAAGAAACCAGCTGGCACAAGTAAAAAAATTGTGGATTCGTGCATATTACCAGGATTTGCTGGAACGATCGGAAAATAAACGAAAAAAAGATCTTCTGGAATTATTAGCGGATGAGAAAAAATATGCTCCGTGCTTTGAAGGTCTGGATCAGCTTACAGAATCTGTTTTTAAAAGGATTTTCAGTAAAAAATATTTGGGAAATACAAAAACATTTGAACAAGAGATGCAAAGTCATGTCATCAGTACTGCGAAAAAATTCTGTCCGGATGTAGAAAAAGAAATGGATGACACGACAGTGCTTCAGCAGCTGTGGATCGAAGAATATGCACAAGAACTGTCTTTAAAAGGGAAACTGCATTTTTGTCTGAAAGAAGAAAATGGAAGCACTCAGGAGATTAATACAGAGTGTTATCGGTTCGGTACTACATTAAACAGTCAGACACTGGAGCATGCCGAGATAAAAGAAGTACAGAATATTCAGAAGATCGTGATATTTGAGAATAAAGCCAATTATATCTCTGCACCGTATAAGGATGGTATTCTATACTTATTTAGTCACGGATATTTTTCTCCAAAAGAATGTAGATTTTTAAAGCAGCTGCATCAAGTGTTAAAAAATCAGACATCCTGTGAAGTGCAATATTTTCACAGCGGAGATCTGGATTACGGTGGAATCAAAATTTTTCAGTATATACGCAAAACAATCTTTCCGGAGTTAGAGCCGCTTCAGATGGATGTTGAGACATATGAAGCATATCAGGAATTTACAGAAGTGATAGATCCGGAAACACTGGAAAAACTAAAGCGTGTTCAGGATGAAAATCCAAAGCTGCAAGAGCTGATCAAAAGGCTGATAGAAACAGGAAAAGGAATTGAGCAAGAGTGTTTTTTAATAGAGAAAAGAGGGAATCACATATGAAATTAATGATCGCATCAGATATTCACGGTTCTGCATATTACTGCAGAAAAATGCTGGAGGCATATGATAGGGAGAAGGCAGATAAACTGCTTTTGTTAGGGGATATTTTATATCACGGCCCCCGCAATGATCTTCCGAAAGAGTATGCGCCGAAAGAAGTCATTGCCATGCTGAATGCAAGAAAACAGGAGCTCTTATGTGTCAGAGGAAATTGTGACACGGAAGTGGATCAGATGGTTCTGGAATTTCCGATTCTGGCGGACTATTGTTTTTTGAATCTGGATGGACAGTATATTTATGCAACACATGGTCATGTGTGGAATCCGGGAAAGCTGCCGATGCTGAAAGCAGGGGATATTCTGCTGAACGGACACACACATATACCGGCATGTGAAAAGATTCATACGGAAGCAGATCAGAGTGTCATGTACATGAATCCGGGTTCTGTGTCGATTCCAAAAGAAAATTCAGAACACAGCTACATGATCTGTGAGAATGGTGTGTTTGAATGGAAAAATTTAGAGGGAGAGGGTTATCAAATATGGAAGAGAGATACGCGTTGCTGATCGATGCGGACAATGTTTCAGCAAAATATATCAAACCGATACTGGATGAGTTATCCAAGTATGGGAATGTCACGTACAAGAGGATTTACGGGGACTGGACCAGCACCTACAATTCCAGCTGGAAAGAGGTGCTTTTGCAGAACTCAATCACACCGATCCAGCAGTTCAGCTATACTCATGGGAAAAATGCGACCGATTCGGCAATGATTATCGATGCCATGGATATGCTGTACACAAGCGAGCTGGAAGGATTCTGTCTGGTGTCCAGTGACAGCGATTTTACAAAGCTGGCAAGCAGACTTCGGGAAAGCGGAAAAATGGTGATTGGAATGGGAGAAGATAAGACACCGCCGCCGTTTCGAAAAGCCTGTGATATTTTTACCGTATTGGAATTGCTGTTAGAAGACAGCATGCTTGAAAAACCGGAAAAAGCAGCGGCACATGCAGTTATAGGAAAAGAGTCCAAAAAAGAGTCTGCCGGTGCAGTCTCCAAGAGTCAGATTGAAGAAGCGGTCGTGAAGATTATTACAGAAAATCAAAACAACGATAAGGAGACAGGACTTGGAGAGGTCGGAAGCCGTCTGGTCAAACTGTACCCGGATTTCGATGTGCGAAGATATGGATACAGTCTGTTGTCCAAGTTTCTGGAAACATTTCCAAAACTGAAGCTGTTACAGGATGGAACGAAAGTATCCGTGACATTGTATGAAGATAAAAGTCAGCAGGAGCGTATTGAAGAATATATTATGTACCAGTTGAAACAGGCGGGATGTCAGGGAGTATCTCTGGGAACTCTCGGAAATAAGATTCGAAATAAGTTCGGGAATTTTAAAGTGAGAGATTATGGATATTCGCAGTTTCAGCAGTATATCAAAAGCTTTCCGGATGTAGATTTAAAGGATGACGGAGAGCAGAAGTGGGCAGTGTTGAGAAGATAAGCGGAACAGTCGTGTGAGAAAAAATCATGCGGCTGTTTTTTATCCTCTTGACAAAACTAAAAACCTAGTGTACTATCTAACTATAGCACTGATACACGAGGCGGAAGGAGGAAGAAGATGAATTACAATGCAGAGATACCGATCTATCTGCAGGTCATTCACGACTTGAAGAAAAAGATGATCCAGGGAAAGATACTTCCCGGAGAGAAGCTTCCATCCAACAGAGAGCTGGCGGTTCTTTATAAGATCAATCAGAACACTGCGGCAAGAATTTACAGAGAGATGGAGACACATGGATATTGTTATACAAAGCGGGGGATTGGAACATTTGTGATGGAGGAAGAGACGATGTTCGAGACGATTAAAAAAGAAATGGCAGAAGAATTGTTGAGCAGCTTTATACATGAGATGCAGGATCTTGGATTTGAAAAAGATGATATTATCTCAAAAATTGCAGACTACAAGGAGGAGAGAAGATGATTTTAGAATGTCGTGATTTAAGCAAATCATTTTACACAAAAAACGCGCTGAATGAAGTTTCGCTGAAACTGGAAGGCGGAAAGATCTATGGTCTGCTCGGGGAGAACGGAAGTGGGAAGACCACATGGATGAAGATCATCTCCGGTCTGACAAAGCCTACATCCGGAGAGGTTTTGTTCAAGGAGCATCCGTGGTTCTATGGAGATAAGGCAGAGATCGCCTACATGTCTACAGAGCCGTTTTTCTACAGTTTTCTGGATGTGAACGGAGTCGGACAGTACTATAAAGATTTCTTCCCGGATTTTGATGAGAAGAAATTTCACGAGATGGTAAGAAGGATGTCCCTGGAAGGCAAGATGAAGGTCAAAGAACTGTCCACCGGTATGACAGCAAAGCTGAAGGTGATCGCAACACTGAGCCGCAAAGCAGAGCTGTATCTTCTGGATGAGCCGTTCAATGGAATTGATTATAAAGCAAAAGAAGAGATTCTCGGGATGATCCTGGAGTCAGCAAATGAAAAAAATACCTTTGTAATTTCCACACATATGATCGATGAGATCGAAAGTTTTATCGATGAGGCAATCTTTATCAAAGACGGAGAAGTTGTGCGTCGGATGTCAGTGGAAGAAGAACGGATGCAAAGTGGAAAATCCGTGGCAGATATTTATCTGGAGATCATGTAGGAAGAACAAAGGCAGAATGAGAAAAGAGAAAGAGAGGAAACAAAATGGGACGTTTGATCAAATATGAGCTGAAAAAACAGCAGACATCCAGAAACATCATACTGGCGCTGCTTCTGGTATTTTTACTGGCATTTGCGGCAGGAATTTTTTCAGACAATGGGAATATGGTAGGAATCAGTATGGGACTGGAGATTTTTGTTGGAATGTTTGTCTTCTTCTATATGGGAATTGAAAGTCTGTTGATATTGAATCGTGACCTGAAAACAAAGCAGAGTCATATGCTCTGGATGGTGCCGATGCCAAGCTGGAAGATCCTTGGTGCAAAATATATCGCAGCAGCGTTGCAGATTTTCTGTATTTCAGCAGCATATGTGCTGGCTGGTACCGCATGCGTTATGACGATGATTGCAAAAGAGGGAGCATGGAAAGAACTTATGCAGGCAATCCGCATGGGATTTGAGTGGCTGCTTCAGGGCAACCTGGACTGGATAACCGTTCTGGCAATCTTGCTGTTTTTCTTCCTGGCATGGACATCTGTGATCGCAACCGGATTTCTGGCAATTATTGTATCCAGAACGGTATTGATCAATTCCAGATTTGCAGGGATTGTTTCTTTGATCCTGTTCTTCGTGATCAACGGAATTGTGGAGTATGTTTATAACCTGTTTGCAAGATACGAGGTTCTGGGAATTCACAAAGGACTTTATATCGGAATCGCAGAATACGGATTCTATATTGTGGTATGTGTTGGATTGTTTGCCATATCCAGCGTGCTGGCAGAAAAGAAATTAAGTGTATAAAATATGGAAGGTACAGTCTGTTAAATCGGATTGTATCTTCTTTTTTAATTTTACAACTGTCTTGTCATATGTAAAGTCTTGTGCTATAATGGTCAGCAATTAACGATAAAAATTTAACAATTCAGGATAAGTGAGGGAATAGAAGATGACAATTGTGGAAGAAATCCAGAAATTGAAGCAAGAAAAAAATGCAGTCATTCTGGCACATTATTATGTAAGGCCGGAGATTCAGGACATTGCCGACTACATCGGAGATTCTTTTTATCTGAGTAAGGTTGCAGTCGGATTGAAAGAGCAGACCATCGTATTCTGTGGCGTTTCTTTTATGGGAGAGAGTGCGAAGGTACTGAACCCGAAGAAAACCGTATTGATGCCGGATATGCATGCAGACTGTGCAATGGCGCATATGGCAGATGCAGATACGATCCAGAAGATGCGTGATACATATGAAGATCTGGCGGTTGTATGCTACATCAATTCTACTGCAGAATTGAAGACACATTCTGATGTGTGTGTTACATCAGCAAATGCAGTGAAGATCGTAAAAGCACTTCCGAACAAGAATATTTTCTTTATTCCGGACAAGAACCTGGCACATTTTATTGCAGAGCAGGTACCGGAGAAGAACTTTGTATACAACGAAGGCTATTGCCCGATCCATGAGAAGATGCAGGTGGAAGAGATCAAAAAAGCAAAGGCACAGCATCCGAATGCAGAAGTATTGTCCCATCCGGAATGTCCGAAAGCAGTGCTGGAGATTTCCGATTATGTGGGAAGTACATCCGGGATCATTGATTATGCAGCAAAAAGCGAAAACGAAGAATTTATTATCTGTACGGAAAATGGAGTTCGCTACAAACTGGAAAAGGACAACCCGGGCAAGAAGTTTTATTTTACAGAGACAGAGCCTGTCTGCACAGATATGAAGCTGATCACATTAGAAAAAGTCCTTCACGTCTTAAAAACAGGAGAGAATGAAGTGCATTTGAGTGAAGCATTGAGAACGGACTCCAGAAAACCATTGGAAAAAATGCTGGAGCTGGCAAAATAGAGTGTCTTTTTGAAAAAAGAGACCTGCCGAAAGGAAAGAGAGTATTATGAAGAAAAAAGCAGATGTTGTCATCGTTGGAACCGGTGTAGCGGGATTGTTTTCGGCGTTGAATCTTCCGGATGACAAAGAAATCATCATGATCACGAAATCAGATGCCGAGAGCAGTGATTCATTTCTGGCACAGGGCGGAATCTGTGTACTCCGGGATGAACAGGATTATGACAGCTATTTTGAAGATACGATGAGAGCCGGTCATTATGAAAACCGGAAAGAATCTGTCGATATTATGATCCGCAGTTCTGGAAAAATCATTGAAGATCTGGTAGGATATGGAGTAGAATTTGAAAAGGACGGAGAAGCGTTTGCCTACACAAGAGAGGGGGCACACTCCAGACCGAGAATTCTGTTTCATGCAGATGTGACAGGAAAAGAGATCACCAGTAAGCTGTTGGCGCGGGTAAGAGAAAAGAATAACGTAACAATTTACGAATATACAACCATGACAGACATTCTTGAGGAAAATGGAAAATGTGCGGGAATCACCGTGAAGACGCAAAGTGGTGAAGAGTCCTCTATTTATGCAGATTATACCATTCTGGCAAGCGGAGGAATCGGCGGGTTGTACCAGCATTCCACAAATTTTCCGCATCTGACAGGAGATGCACTGGAAGTAGCGAAAAAACATCACATCCGTCTGGAGCATCTGGATTATGTACAGATCCATCCGACTACATTGTATTCGGAAAAGCCGGGCAGACGATTCCTGATCTCCGAATCCGTCCGTGGGGAAGGCGCACTTCTCTATAATAAAAACATGGAGCGTTTCGTAGATGAACTGCTTCCGCGAGACGTGGTGACCAGGGCAATCCGGGAACAGATGGAAAAGGATGGAACGAATTTTGTGTGGCTGTCCATGGCGCCGATCGAGAAAGAGACGATATTGAGTCATTTTCCGAATATTTACGAGCATTGCCTGGAGGAAGGCTATGATGTTACAAAAGAGTGCATTCCGGTCGTTCCGGCGCAGCACTATTTTATGGGCGGTATCTGGGTAGACAAGAACAGCCACACGTCCATGCCGCAGCTGTTTGCAGTGGGAGAGACAAGCTGCAACGGTGTGCACGGAGCGAACCGTCTGGCAAGCAACTCTCTTCTGGAGAGTCTTGTATTTGCAAAAAGAGCGGCAAATCTTATCAAAGAGCAATGGTGCCTGGAAAAAGAACAGGCTGTATAAAATGAAAGAATAGATGAAACATAAAGGAGAAACCAGATGAATCAGATTACAATGAAGCTTCAGGCAGATCACCTGATCTTAGAAGCGTTAAAAGAAGACATTTCCAGTGAAGATGTGACAACCAATTCAGTGATGAAAGAGGCAGTGGCAGGTGAAGTAGACCTGATCTGCAAACAGGATGGAATTATTGCGGGACTGGAAGTATTTGAGCGAGTGTTTGCACTTCTGGATCCGAATACAAAGGTCGAATTATACTGCAAAGACGGAGAGGAAGTAAAAAATGGACAGCTTATGGGAAAAGTCAAAGGAGATATTCGCGTCCTTCTTTCCGGAGAACGTGTTGCCTTGAACTATCTTCAGAGAATGAGCGGAATCGCGACCTATACCAATTCTGTTGCAAAACTTCTGGAAGGAAGCAAGATCAAACTTCTGGATACCAGAAAAACAACGCCGAATATGCGTATTTTTGAAAAATATGCAGTTCGTGCAGGCGGCGGCTACAACCACCGTTACAACCTTTCTGACGGTGTGTTGTTAAAAGACAATCACATCGGAGCAGCGGGAAGCGTGACAAAAGCGGTGCAGATGGCAAAAGAGTATGCACCGTTTGTCAGAAAAATTGAAGTAGAAGTAGAAAATCTGGATATGGTAAAAGAAGCGGTGGAAGCCGGCGCAGATATCATCATGCTTGATAATATGTCACCGGAGGATATGAAAAAAGCAGTGGAGCTGATCGACGGAAGAGCCCAGACAGAGTGCTCCGGAAATGTGACAAAAGAAAATATCGCGCGTCTGACAGAGATCGGAGTTGACTATATTTCCAGCGGTGCGTTGACACACTCCGCTCCGATCCTGGATATTTCTTTAAAGAATCTGCATGCAGTGGAATAAAGATGCAGAAAAAGAAAGAGAGGAACAGTATTTATGACAGGTTCTGAACGCAGAGATCAAATCATAAATCAGATTAAAAAAAGCAGTATTCCGGTATCTGGGGCGCAGCTTGCAAAAGAATTTGATGTCAGCCGGCAGGTGATCGTGCAGGATATCGCACTGATCCGGGCAGCGGGACATGAGATCATATCCACAAACAGGGGATATCTTCTGAATACTCCACATTCCGTGAACCGGATCTTCAAAGTGAATCACACGGATGAAGAGTTGGAAGACGAGTTGTGTACGGTAGTGGATCTGGGCGGAAAAGTGGTGAACGTGATGGTCAATCACAGGGTGTACGGTCACATGGAGGCAGAGATTAACATCACATCCAGACGAAAAGTGATGGAATTTGTAGAGGATATTAAGCGGGGAAAATCAAGTCCTCTGAAAAATATTACCTCCAATTACCACTATCATCTGATCGAGGCAGATTCCGAAGAGACACTGGATCTGATCGAAGAGGCATTACGGCAGAAAAAATTTCTGGTTGAAGTGGCCGCTGGATCGTAATAAGACAAATTTTTAAAAGGTGCAATCTTGACTTATCATTCCGGCTGTGATACGATTTTCAACGAGAAAGTGTGTATTTTATACACATATCTGGTAGAAAAATCATACGGAAAATGCAAAGACGGAGAGAGTAGGTTATCCGAAATTTTACAGAGAATTCCCGGAAGATCCGAGAAAGGATCCGATGCTGAGAGGGATGAACGGAAGATGATCGAACATGGCTCCCGAGCGGCGCAGCAAGCATGATGTGAACTGCGATGGGTTCGCCCTTTACAGCGAGAGAGTGTTTTTGGCAGCACTCACAGAGGTTTCAGCCGTGAGGCTGAGATAAATCAGAAGTGGTAACACGGTATTCACCCGTCTTCTTGGCAGCAGGAAGACGGGATTTTTTATGAAGGAGAGAAGAGAGATGGCAGACAAGAAACCATATTATATTACAACAGCGATTGCCTACACATCAGGCAAACCGCATATTGGAAACACTTATGAGATTATTCTGGCTGACGCGATCGCAAGATACAAGAGAAGTCAGGGATATGATGTATTTTTCCAGACAGGAACCGATGAGCATGGTCAGAAGATCGAGCTCAAAGCAGAAGAGGCGGGAGTAACACCAAAAGAATTCGTAGACAATGTTTCCGGAGAAATCAAGAAAATCTGGGATCTGATGGATACTTCTTATGACAAATTTATCCGTACAACAGACGAAGATCATGAAAAACAGGTACAGAAGATCTTTAAAAAACTGTACGATCAGGGTGATATTTACAAAGGGCACTATGAAGGAATGTACTGTACTCCATGTGAATCTTTCTTCACAGAATCACAGCTTGTAGACGGCAAATGTCCGGACTGCGGACGTGAAGTACAGCCGGCAAAAGAGGAAGCATACTTCTTTAAAATGAGCAAATATGCAGACAGACTGATCGAGCATATCAATACACATCCGGAATTCATTCAGCCGGTATCCCGTAAAAACGAGATGATGAACAACTTCCTGCTTCCGGGACTGCAGGATCTGTGTGTTTCCAGAACATCATTCAAATGGGGAATCCCGGTAGACTTCGATCCAAAACATGTAACTTACGTATGGCTGGATGCGCTTACAAACTATATCACAGGAATCGGATACGACTGCGATGGAAACAGCACGGAGCAGTTTCACAAATTATGGCCGGCAGATCTGCATCTAATCGGAAAAGACATCATCCGCTTCCATACAATTTACTGGCCAATCTTTTTGATGGCACTTGATCTTCCGCTTCCAAAACAGGTATTCGGACATCCATGGCTGCTCCAGGGTGACGGAAAAATGAGTAAATCCAAAGGAAACGTTCTTTATGCAGATGAACTGGTGGATTTCTTTGGAGTAGATGCAGTTCGTTATTTTGTTCTTCATGAGATGCCGTTTGAAAATGACGGAGTGATCACATGGGAACTGATGGTAGAGCGCATGAATTCGGATCTTGCAAATACACTTGGAAATCTGGTCAACAGAACCGTTTCCATGACAAATAAATATTTCGGCGGAACTGTAACAGATAAAGGTGTGGCAGAAGAGGTTGATGCAGATCTGAAGGCAGTGACAGAAAGCACACCAAAAGCAGTCGAAGACAAGATGGAAGAGCTGCGTGTGGCAGATGCAATGACAGAAATTTTCAATCTCTTCAAACGCTGCAACAAATATATTGACGAGACAATGCCATGGGTACTGGCAAAAGATGAAGCAAAAAAAGACCGTCTGGAAACAGTTCTCTGGAACCTCATTCAGAGCATTTCCCGCGGGGCAGAGCTTTTGGAATCCTTTATGCCTTCTACAAGCAAGAAGATTCTGGAACAGCTTGGAAATGGTCATGTAACAGAAAAACCGGAAATCCTCTTCGCAAGACTGGATCTGGAAGAAGTTCTGAAAAAAGTAGAAGAGCTGCATCCACCGGTTGAAGAAGAAAAAGAAGAGGAAGATGTGATCGATATCGAAGCAAAACCAGAGATCACATTTGACGATTTTGGAAAAATGCAGTTCCAGGTCGGAGAAATCATTGCCTGCGAAGAAGTGAAAAAATCCAGAAAACTCCTTTGCTCACAGGTGAAGATCGGAAGCCAGGTAAAACAGATCGTATCCGGAATCAAAGGTCATTACACAGCCGAAGAAATGGTCGGAAAGAAAGTGATGGTTCTTGTAAACCTGAAACCGGCAAAACTGGCCGGAGTATTATCCGAAGGAATGTTGTTATGCGCAGAAGATGCAGAAGGAAATCTCGCATTGATGACACCGGAGAAAACAATGCCGGCAGGAGCAGAGATCTGCTAAGAAAATAGAGAAAATGAATAGATCCCCCCGGATTTCAGGAGAAAGAAGCCTGACATCCGGGGGATGTGTTTTGCAAAAATTATTTAGCCTCTTCAATCCATTGTTTTACAGCTTCAATATCAATCCCGGTCAGCTGAGCAATTTGCTCCAGGGAGTTGCCGGACTGGAATAAACGTAAGGCAATTTCCTGAGCCATTTGCATACGACCAAGATCAAGACCCTCCTCAACGCCCTCTTCATATAAATCTTTCTCATAAGCCTTTTGATTAAACGATGTCAGAACCATACTGATTACCTCCGCTTTATGCTTCACCAGTACATCCCGAAGAATTTCCTTTTCAATACAGATGTCCACCGCTTTCGTGACAGCGTGCCTCGGATCACTCGTTTTCTTACACTGAATCCTTACCGTATCCACAAAAAAAGAATACTCTTTCAGCCGCTGGCATTTTTCCATAAGCGCAAGGTTATGTCCGTAATTGATATTCAGCATCACTGCGGTACACTGCAGACAAGGCTGCCGATTATCGGATACAGATTCAAATGCATCTGTCAATCGAAGAATCGTCTCATCCGGTTGTTCTTTGGTGCCGTTATAGAACACAAAGTATTGAGGAATCGGCAGCTTCTTCAAAGTGCTGCTGTATAAATTGATGTTTTCCGTCTCGACGTATCCATCATACAACCTGGCGAGATAGATCAGTCCGCGCAGTGGCATATTTGGATTATACGTGCTCTGATGCTCATAGAGATTCAGTGTCCCGCCGATCAGGAATGAAATATCATTTTTCATAGAGAGATAAACAGCGTCCTCCAGTGTATTAACTTCAAGATCATTCGGATTTTCATAGCAGGTATTATTCAATGCATTGTATAGATCCAAAAGATCCTTCTTGTTATTGAAAACCAGACGAAAAAGCCGATCCTTATATTTGTGATTCGGGACAGGGTGTTTCTGGTGATTTCTTTTTTTATTTTTTCTCATGTACTTTCCTCCATTATAAAAAACTTATCCTGTAGATGCAATCTTCTTATTCTTGTGTTCGGCTAAAAATAACTGAAAATCTGGCGAAACGCCGAAAAACAGACAGCTTCTAAAAGACAGAAGCCAATGCTGTACAGACGACAGCTAAAAAGTAAATTCATTATATCCGGTTCGGATTATAATAACAATACGCAGATTATACAAAATAAATATTCAGAAAATTCTGATAAAAAACAATAATTTAAAAATTATTTTAATAAAATATAAAAAGTGTGTTGACAAATAAAAGAGATAGTGTTATTATTAAGTCAATCCAAAAGAGATACAACAATCACACATCTCAAAAGGATATTTAACTAAAGAGCGATTCTTAATTTAGTAAGTAGTCGTTCTGTTAGATTAAAAATAAACGAACTAAGGAGGCAGAGGTCCAATGGACAGTATATCATCAGTTATATTTCAATATGTCAGTGGTACGGTAGATGCAGGTTCCTGTAAAAGAGACCTTTACCACGAAAGATAAGATCCAGTAAAAGTGAATGAAAAGATCAAATCGAAGAGATTGTAAAGCTGGATGAAAATGAAAAGATTCGACATCTACAGACGTATTGAATATAGATACCACATGTAGCCAAAGTTCCCGAACATGTGTAAAGAAACATGGATAAGGAATATCAGTTTTATATGAAGCACCCCCAGTTATAGAAAGAATAATCAAATAGGATGTTGGAATATCGTCAGATGATACTGCAGCAGCCGAAAGGTTATAGAGAGAATAACTGAAGAGAGGACTTTCATGATAGGATGATACCGATACCGAGTCGGATTTAGGTTATAGATATTGTTAAATTGAAGAACAGGAGGTTTCATATAAGCCAGTCTTAGTGGACAGACTGCTATATCAATTAACAAGTGTAAAGGTCTTACAGGAACAGAATCGAGAGAGTTCCTTCGATTTATAAAATATGAAAAATTTAAATACAATATAAAATGCATCTTCAATGTCAATTGAGGGTGCATTTTTTTGACATTACGGGAGTCATATGGTAAACTAGAACAAACTAGGCAATGAAGAGAAATATACCTATAGGGTACAGACTAAGTATAATGAGGTGAGCATAGTGGACAAGTATGAATATAAGTTGAAGACAGAACAGATGCTAAAACTTATGGAAAACGGTGCATACAACAGAGCCGCTGAGATTGCTGACAGCATTGATTGGAAGCGTGTCAGAAATATAAATATGCTGTTAAACGTCAGCAATATATATGAGAAGATCAGAGATTACCGTAAGAGTTTTGGAGTTCTGAGAGCTGCCTATCATAGAACAGAGGGGAGCAGAAAGATATTATATCGCTTGTGTACTCTTGCGATAAAGGTTGGAAATCTGGAAGAGGCGATCGACTATTATGATGAATACGTACAGGCTGCGCCAAAAGATCCCAATCAGTACATCTTAAGATACCGCCTGTTGAGAGCACGGAGAGCTCCGATCGAGCAGCAGATCCGTGCGTTGGAGCAGTTCAAAAAAGCAGAGTATGTCGAAGAGTGGGCATACGAGCTGGCCAAGAGATATGAAGAAGCCGGGATGACAGCCGAATGTCTGGAAGAGTGTGATGATCTGATTCTGTGGTTCAGCGAAGGCAAGTATGTATACAAGGCTATGGAGCTGAAGATGCGATACAAGCCATTGACTCCGCTTCAGCAGGAAAAGTATGACAGAAGGCTGGAAGAAGCAGAAAAATCTTCAGAAAGAGAAGCGGAAAAACTGATTGATCTGGGCAGAATAAAAGCTGAGGAAGAAGAAAAGCGGAGAAGAGAGCAGGAAGAAGCTGCCCGCTATACAGAGGATATGCTGGAGCGTTCAGAGCAGATTGCAGAGTCGGAGAATGCCGAACTCAGTGAGGAGGAAGTGGCAGAGCAGCTGAAAAAAGCGGAGCCGCCGAAGAAGAAGCTGGGTGATACGATGAAGCTTGGCGAGGCACTTCAGAATCTTTTCCATACAGAAACAGAAGAAGCGCAGGAGCAGGAAGAGATTGAACTTTCAGAAGAGGATGCGGAAGAGTACGAAGAAGACATCGAAGAATTGGCAGAAGAGGACGCAGGACCGGTGGAAGGTGATGACGAGGAGAGTACAGGGGAAGATGATTGCTCAGATCTGGCAGAAGCGTTGGAAGAGATTGAGTCATTATCAGATCTGGAATTGCTGGATCAAGTGGCAGAGGAAGAAGTGATCGAAGAACCTGTAGAAGAGATCATTGAGGAGACGATCGAGACGAAAGTTAAGGAAGTTGACCTGAAAGAATTAGAAGAGCTGGCAGAACCGGAAACGGCAGATGCAGCAGATGTGGAAGTAATCGAGGAACCTGAAGTAGCAGAAGAGGCTGAGAAGGAAGATATGGAAAAAGAATCTATTAAATTAGAAGAAACAGAAATCAAAGAGGATGAGAGAATAGACGAGCCGGTTGACGATATACTTGATATTGATGATATTCTTGCTGAGTGGGAAGCCGCAGAGGGCGGTGTTGAACCGGAGGAAGTTCCGGAAGTGAATGAAGAGGATGTAGAGCAGATCGAGCGCAAGCCAAAGAGTCCGATCTTATCCCCGGATATCCAGAGGATGATCGATGAGATCGAAGGTGTGATTCCGGAAGAAGAGAGTGAGGAGATTCCGGTACACACGAGCACTCCTGTTGCACCTCCTGAGAATAAGGAGGAAGCAACAGAAGAGCTTAGAATGGAATCAGAAGAGCTGACTCTGGATGTTGACAGTGCAGAAGATTATGAAGACCTTCTGACAGAAGATGCAGCAGAGGAGTTGGAAGAGGAATTTGAAGAAGAACTGGATTATGAGGACGATTACGAATCGATTGCAGCAGGACTGCAGGAAGAGTTCAAGCCGACGCTGAGTGATGAACCGGACGATCGTGAGATCCCGGATGAAGAGCCTGTTGAGTCGGATATTCTGAGTTCTACGACACCGCTGAGCAGAAAAGAGACTGCGAAGCTGATCGCGACAGGAAAGACTGCACCGCTTCCGATGGATGAGATTGCAGATGCATTATCGATTTCCGATACAGGATTTTTGGTACACAGCCGCTATGACCTGTCCGGACAGGGCGCAAAAAGAGCAGGGCTGACAGAAGAGCAGAAGAAGCTGTTCTCCTACTTTGTTCCGGTGCGCGGCATGAGCGAACAGCTTGTGGATGTTTTGGAGCAGGACCGCAACTGTACGAACAGAAGAGGTACATCCAATACAGGCAACCTGCTGATCGTCGGAAACAAAGGCAACGGAAAGACGGTTCTTGCGGTTGATGTGGTCAAAGCGATCCAGAAGCAGAGAAAGATCCGTCAGGGAAGAGTTGCGATCATCACCGGAGAAGCGCTGAATAAGAAGAAGATCAGTGATATCATTGCCAAGCTGTACGGCGGAGCGCTGATCATTGAAAAAGCAGGAAAATTAAGTGAAAGAACGGTTGCGAAGCTGAACAAGGCAATGGAAAAAGATACCGGAGAGATGCTGATCGTATTGGAAGAGCAGAGAAAGCCGCTGGATCGGGTTCTTTCTTCCAATAGAGAATTCAGAAAGAAATTTACAAGCAGATTGGAAGTGCCGATCTTTGTAAATGACGAGCTGGTTACATTCGGTCAGACGTATGCACAGGAGAATGGATACCGGATCGACGAGATGGGAATCCTGGCATTGTACAGCCGTATCGATGCACTGCAGAGAGAAGATCATGCAGTGACAGTTGCAGAAGTAAAAGATATCATGGATGAGGCTATGGCGCATTCCCAGAAGGTATCTGCAAAGAAACTTGTAAAACGGGTACTTGGAAAGAATACAGACGATGCAGACCGCATTATTTTGACAGAAAAAGACTTTAATATTTAAATGGAAAGTGGAGGAAAGAGATTTCTTCCACTTTTTTTGAAAATATATACAAAAAAATAAAAAAGAAGTCCTTGGAAGAATTAGAAAATTATATAAAAAACGAAAGAATGTGAGGAGATATTATTGCGCTTTTTATGTCAAACAGGTGAGAATTTGTTACATATTGTGTACTGTTATCAAAATTAGGGAATTATTGTATAAAAAGGCGTTATATGTTGAAAAATGTAGAGAAATGTAGTAGATTTAAATAGATAGACGATGCTTATGAAATTTTTTATAAACATCAGGGATTGGGGATGGAAGAGGATAAGGATATTATCCAATGTTTGAAAATAAGTAACACTTAGGAGGAGAGTTTTGTGGGAAAGAGTTTGAATCAAGCAAAAGCAAATGCGGTTCGATACACGAAGAAGAAGGTTGAGCACTGGCAGGTTGTTTCCCTTGCGCTGGCCGGATACGACGCAGTTTCTATTGTGATTGCATTTTTTCTGGCACTGTGGTTTCGGTTTGACTGCAGATATTCTATGATCCCAAAGGAATTTTTGGGAGCATACCTTAAATTTATTGGCATTTATGTCATATTTTCGTTATTCGTATTTTGGCGTCTACGTCTGTACAACAGTATCTGGAGATTTGCAAGCTATAGTGAGTTAGTACGTATGATAGTTGCAACAGGTATTTCAAGTTTGTTTCATTGTACAGGTATGACGCTTTTTTTTGGCAGAATGCCGCTTTCGTATTATTTTTTCGGAACGGTGATCCAGTTTGGTATGACGCTGATGGTACGTTTTGCCTATCGTTTCGTTTTACTGGAGAGAAGTAAGCGGCGTAAAACGGAAGAGATCGCAAAAGCGAAGCGGGTACTTCTGATCGGGGGCGGAAAGGCCGGTCAGATCATCCTGCGGGATATCAAGACCGCAAAAGAGCTGAAGGATATTGTCTGCTGTATTATTGACGATAATCCGAATAAATGGGGAAGATACATCGAAGGTGTGCCGATCGTCGGCGGTCGGGACGATATCTTATCGTGTGTGGAACGCTATAAGATCGACAAGATCATTGTAGCAGTACCGAGTGCTACGGCAGAGGAAAAAAGAGATATTCTGAACATCTGTAAAGAGACGGGATGTGAGCTGAAAAACCTGCCGGGCGTGTATCAGTTCCTGACCGGAGAGGTCAAGGTGAGCGCTCTGCGGGATGTCGACGTGGAGGAGCTGCTGGGGCGGGATCCGATCAAAGTAAATATGGAAGAAATCCATGCATTTATCCATGGCAAAAAGGTAATGGTGACCGGAGGCGGCGGAAGCATCGGATCCGGACTTTGTCGTCAGATCGCATCGTATCAGCCGAAACAGTTGATCGTGTTTGATATTTATGAAAACAATGCATATGATATTCAACAGGAATTGAAAAAGAAATATCCGGATCTGGATCTGGTGGTCCTGGTTGGTTCCATTCGGGATTCCAGAAGGATCAATGCGGTATTTGAGACGTATCGGCCAGAGGTGGTGTACCATGCAGCTGCTCATAAACATGTACCGCTGATGGAAGACAGCCCATGCGAATCCATCAAAAACAATGCGATCGGAACGTATAAGACGGCCTATGCGGCGATGATGAACGGCTGTCAGAGATTTGTTCTGATCAGCACGGATAAGGCGGTCAATCCGACGAATATTATGGGAGCGAGCAAGCGTCTGTGCGAGATGATCATCCAGTCCTTTGGTCGTATGATCAAAGAGGGGACACCGGAGAAGCTGCCGATTCTGTATGCCCATGCAGATGATGAAGACGGAGCAATGGTGCAGCAGGAATTCCCGAAAGATATCAAGACAGAGTTTGTGGCAGTCCGCTTTGGAAATGTACTGGGAAGCAATGGTTCGGTAATCCCACTGTTTAAAAAGCAGATTGAAGCGGGAGGACCGGTTACAGTAACTCATCCGGATATTATCCGTTATTTCATGACGATTCCGGAAGCGGTCAGCCTTGTCCTGCAGGCAGGGACATATGCGCATGGTGGGGAAATCTTCGTATTGGATATGGGAAGTCCGGTGAAGATCGATACTTTAGCAAGAAACCTGATCAAGCTGTCCGGACTGAAACCGGATGTGGATATCAAGGTGGAATATACGGGATTAAGACCGGGAGAAAAGCTCTATGAAGAGAAGCTGATGGCAGAAGAAGGGTTGAAGAAGACGAGGAACGAACTGATCCATATCGGATGTCCGATTCCGTTTGAAGTTGAAACGTTTTTGAAGGAGCTTCAAACTCTGATGGATATGGCATATACAAATGCAGAGGATATCCGTGAAAAAGTGGCGGAAGTTGTGACGACTTATCACCCGGCGGGAGAACACGGAAGCGAGAAAAAAGGTGAAGTGTATGAGAGACTGCTGGGGGAAGAAAGTGAAGCGCAGCAGAAGTTGGCATAGATAAGATAAAAATAAATTGCTGAATGATAAAAGAGGAAAAACAATGGAATTAAAACCTTTTGAAAATAAAGTATGGTTATCATCTCCTACAATGCATGGAGAAGAATTGAAATATATGACAGAAGCATATGAAACAAACTGGATGTCTACAGTTGGTAAAAATATTGATGAGGCAGAGCGTCTTACCTGTGAGAAAATCGGTTGTAAATATTCGGTTGCATTGTCTGCCGGCACAGCAGCACTTCATATGGCAATGAAGCTGGCTGGCATAAAACCGGGAGATCGCGTGTTTTGTTCTGATGTGACATTTGATGCGACAGTAAATCCAGTGGTGTATGAAGGTGGAGTTCCAGTATTTATTGATACAGAGTATGATACCTGGAATATGGATCCGGTTGCTTTAGAGAAAGCATTTGAATTGTATCCCGAGGTAAAAGTGGTTGTAGTGGCACACCTTTACGGCACACCCGGAAAAATCGATGAGATCAAAGAAATTTGCGACAGACATGGAGCAGTCATAATAGAAGATGCTGCAGAGTCACTCGGAGCAGCTTATAAAGATGTGCAGACCGGAAATTTTGGCGATTACGGTGTGATTTCTTTCAATGGAAATAAGATCATTACAGGATCATCAGGAGGAATGCTGCTTACAGATGATCTGGAAGCAGCGAATAAAGTTCGTAAATGGTCTACTCAGGCAAGGGAGAATGCTCCATGGTATCAGCATGAAGAGCTGGGATATAATTATCGCATGAGTAATGTGATTGCGGGTGTGGTCAGAGGACAGTACCCATATCTGGAGGAGCATATCGCAGCAAAAAAAGCAATTTATGAGAGATATAAAGAAGGATTTAAAGATTTACCGATTGAAATGAATCCATATGACGAGAATGTATCAAAACCGAATTTCTGGCTGTCTTGCATGTTGATCAATCCGGAGGCAATGTGTAAACAGGTCCGTGGAGAGCAGGAAGCGCTATATATCAGCGAAGCGGGTAAGACCTGTCCGACAGAAATATTAGAGACATTGGCAGAATACAATGCAGAAGGGCGTCCAATCTGGAAACCAATGCATATGCAGCCAATTTACCGCATGAATGGATTTGTGACTCGTGAAGGAGACGGAAGGGCAAAGACAAATGCATACATTTCCGGGGGTGCAGTTGGAAAAGATGGAATGCCGTTGGATGTTGGAATGGATCTGTTTCACAGAGGATTGTGCCTGCCGAGTGACAATAAGATGACAGTAGAAGAGCAGGATGTCGTGATTGAAATTATAAGAAAATGTTTTAAGTAAAAAGGATGAAAAAAATTGAGTGATTTGAAAGGAAATATACTCATGCATAAAAAAGGGGTTTATGAAAAATATATTAAAAGGCCGCAGGATATGTTGTGTGCGTTGTTGGCACTTATAGTTCTTTCACCTATTTTATTTATTACAGCATTTTTAGTTAGGGTGAAACTTGGAAGTCCGGTTATTTTTAAACAGGAACGGCCAGGATTAAATGGAAAAATATTTACACTTTATAAATTCCGAACAATGACAGATGAAAGAGATTCGGAAGGAAATCTTCTTCCGGATGAAGTGCGTCTCACAAAGTTTGGAAAATTACTTAGAGGTACAAGTTTGGATGAACTTCCAGAATTGTTAAATATTCTTTTTGGAGATATTGCGGTTATTGGACCAAGACCGTTATTAGTAGAATATTTGCCGAGATATAATGCAGAACAAAGACGCAGGCATGAAGTACGCCCGGGATTAAGTGGCTTGGCACAGGTGAATGGAAGAAATGCGATTAGTTGGGAAGATAAATTTAAGTATGATGTGCAGTATGTGGATCATGTAACATTTTTAGGAGACTGGAAAATTATATTTCAGACGATATTGAATGTAATAAAACGAGATGGTATTAATTCTGAGACAGCTGCAACAATGGAAGTGTTTATGGGAACAGAAGAAAAGGTAGAGGAAAATGTCTAAGAAATTAGTGATTATTGGAGCTAGCGGACATGGCAAAGTAATTGCAGATATAGCAAAAAAGAATGGATATCACGAAATCGTTTTTTTGGATGATAACGAAACTATTCATGAATGTGGAGGATATCCAGTCATTGGTCGAAGTCATGAAGTGGATACAATCAACGCGGATGTAATCGTTGGAATTGGGAATGCAAGTATTCGAAAGAAAATACAGCAATCTATCCCGGCAAGAAAGATGGCTACGCTTATCCACCCTAGTGCTGTTGTTGCTGAAGATGTAATTATAGGCGTTGGAACAGTAATTATGGCTGGAGCTGTGATCAATTTAGGTGCAAGAATTGGAACGGGATGCATTATTAATACATGTGCATCTGTTGACCATGATTGCAATGTAGGAGATTATGTGCATGTTGCAGTAGGCAGTCATTTGTGTGGAACGGTTTCCGTAGGTGATGAAACATGGATTGGAGCAGGAGCAACAGTTAGCAATAATATAGATATTATTAATGATTGTATTATAGGTATCGGTGCTGCTGTAATAGGTGATATTAAAGAAAAAGGTACATACATAGGTGTTCCAGCAAAAAAAATGAAAAATAAACTTGTTTGATAGATAGCCAATATTGGATCAATATTCAAGATGGGAGAGATTAGAGAATGAATATATTGTTTTTAACACTACTGGACTTTGAATCGATAGAAGAACACAATATTTATACAGATTTGCTTCGGAAATTTTCCCAATATGGTCATAATATTTATGCGATTTCTCCTATTGAAAGAAGAAAGAAACAGAATACTCATTTGATAAAAGAAAATGATGTGACTATTTTAAAGTTGAAAATAGGAAATACTCAAAAAACGAATATTATAGAGAAAGGTATTTCCACTATTTTAATTGAGGGACAATTGATTAGGGCGATTAAGAAGTATTTTTCTGATATTAAATTTGATTTAGTTCTTTATGCAACACCACCGGTGACTATTGCGGGAACAGTAAGATACATAAAAAAGAGGGATGGAGCATTATCGTATTTGATGTTAAAAGATATTTTTCCTCAGAATGCAGTTGACCTAAAAATGCTCAAAAAGAAAGGTATGTTGTACGCATTTTTTAGAAAAAAGGAAAAGCAATTATATGACTGTTCAGATTATATAGGATGTACTTCGCCGGAAAATATTAATTTTATTAGATGTAATAATCCGCATATTTCACCGGAAAAAGTGGAAATATGCGTCAATTGTATGGAACCCTATGGAAAAATTCCTAATAGTGAGGAAATAAAGAATATTAGGAAAGAGTACAACTTGCCGATAAATAGAAGATTGTTTCTTTATGGAGGAAATTTAGGAAAACCACAAGGAATTGATTTCCTTCAAGAATGCTTAAATAAAACTAAGGATTTAAAGGACGCATATTTTTTGATTGTAGGAGATGGCACGGAGAGGGAATCATTAAAAAAGTTTATTGATAATCATAAATTAGAAAATGTACGTTTATTGGAGTACTTGCCAAAGGATGAGTTTGATCGTTTGACAACGGCATGTGATGTTGGAATGATTTTTTTAAATTATTTAACGACTACACCCAATACGCCGTCAAGATTGTTAGCATATACAAATGCGGCAATTCCTGTTTTAGCAGTTACAGATCCATGTACTGATGTTGGGAAAATAATTGAAGAAGGGAAATTTGGATGGAGTTGTTTAAGTAACGATGTAAATAAATATTACGAAGAAATTAGGAAAATCATTGCGATTGAAGATATGTCTGAACTCAAGGCAAATTCTTATGCATATTTATTAAATCATTATATTCCAGAGTATGCATACAATAGCATCATCCAACATTTTAAGGAGGAGAAATAAATGAGTTTTTTTAAAAACAAAACATTAATGATAACAGGAGGAACAGGATCTTTTGGTAACACAGTATTAAATGGATTTCTTTCTTCGGATATAGGAGAAATCCGGATTTTCTCACGTGATGAAAAAAAGCAGGATGATATGAGGCATGAGTATCAAGCAAAATTTCCTGAATATGCAGATAAGATAAAATTTTATATAGGTGATGTTCGTGATATGCAGTCCGTGAAAAATGCTATGCACAATGTGGATTATATTTTTCATGCAGCTGCTTTAAAACAGGTTCCATCGTGCGAGTTTTTTCCTATTGAGGCAGTAAAAACAAATGTATTAGGAACAGAGAATGTTCTTACAGCGGCAATTGAGGAGGGCGTAAAAACGATTATTTGTCTTTCTACAGATAAAGCGGCATATCCAGTAAATGCAATGGGTACTTCCAAAGCTATGATGGAAAAAGTAATTGTTGCAAAGAGCAGAACCATATCTCCAGAAAAAACGAAGATTTGTTGTACTCGTTATGGTAATGTTATGTGTTCGAGAGGTTCAGTTATTCCGCTTTGGATTGACCAGATAAAAGCTGGAAAACCAATTACGATTACAGAACCAGAAATGACGAGGTTCATTATGTCTTTGGAGGAAGCGGTTGATTTAGTACTCTTTGCTTTTGAGAAAGGTGAAAGTGGAGATATCCTTGTTCAGAAAGCACCTGCATGTACAATAGGTATACTTGCGCAGGCTGTTGTTGAATTATTTAACCCTAATCACGAAATTAAAGTGATCGGTATCCGTCATGGCGAGAAAATGTACGAAACTCTTCTGACAAATGAGGAATGTGGTAATGCTGTCGATTTAGGTGATTTTTATAGAGTACCTTGTGACAAGAGGGATTTGAATTATGATAAGTATTTTATTCACGGAGATGTTGAACGTAATATTTTGACAGAGTTTAACTCTAATAATACGGAACTTCTGACTGTTGATCAGGTAAAAGAAAAACTTCTTAAACTTACCTATATTCAGGAAGAATTGAAGGCATGGGAGGATAATAAATGAAATTTTTAGTTCTTGGTGCCTCTGGAATGGCAGGACATGTTATCTGTATTTATCTCAAAGAAAAAGGACATGAAGTGATTGGATATAGCCGTAGAGAGGTTACTTTTGTAGAATGTATTTCTGGTGATGCGAAAGATACTCAGAAACTTAAGGCTGTGATTGAAAATGGAAAATTTGATGTAGTTATCAATGCAATCGGTATTTTAAATCAGTTTGCAGAGAATGATAGAGCGTCCGCTGTATTTCTTAATAGCTATTTGCCGCATTTCTTGGCAAAGACCACTGCTGATATGAGAACACGAGTCTTTCACATGAGTACGGATTGTGTGTTTTCAGGAAAAGTAGGATCATACACAGAAAAATCTTTACGTGATGGGGAATCCTTCTACGATAGAACAAAAGCAATGGGAGAATTGGAAGATAATAAAAACCTGACTTTGCGTAATAGTATTGTAGGACCGGATATTAACGAGAATGGTATTGGTCTTCTCAATTGGTTTATGAAACAAGATGGAGAAGTAAATGGTTATACGCATGCTATGTGGACTGGCTTGACAACACTTCAACTTGCAAAGGTAATGGAGGCTGCCGCAGAAAATGGGGCTACGGGTCTTGTGAATATGGTCTATAAAGATAATATTAGCAAATATGAGTTATTAAAATTGTTTAGCCATTATATTCGCAATGATAATGTGACAGTAAATCCTTTTGAAGGATTTTCAGCTGATAAGACACTGGTACGTACCAATTTCGAGTTTGATTATGAAATCCCAAGATATGAAGTGATGGTATCTGAAATGGCCGATTGGATGAGAGCACATAGTGATTTGTATCCACATTATAAACTGTAAAGGAGACGGTATATGAGTAAATTGAGAATAATGACAATTGTTGGCACGAGACCGGAGATTATTAAGATGTCGGCAATTATTAAAAAATGTGATAAATACTTTGAACATATCTTGGTACATACAGGGCAAAATTATGATTATACTTTGAATGAAGTTTTTTTTAAAGAATTGGGGTTAAGAGAACCAGATTATTATCTTGGCGTGGTTGGCGAAAATCTTGGTCAGACAATGGGAAATGTAATTTCAAAATCATATGGATTGATGGAAGAAGTTAAACCGGATGCAATTATTGTACTTGGAGATACAAATTCTTGCCTTTCTGTAATTTCTGCAAAGAGATTAAAGATTCCAGTATTCCATATGGAGGCGGGCAATAGATGTAAAGATGAAAATCTTCCAGAAGAAGTTATTCGTCGCATTGTTGATGTTACTAGCGATATTAATCTTTGCTATTCAGAACATGCGAGGAGATATATTATAGATACTGGGGTTAAGCCGGAATATACATACGTGGTAGGGTCTCCGATGGCAGAAGTTCTTGATTCCAACAGAGAAAATATTGAAAAAAGTAATGTTATAAACGAGTTAGGCCTTGAAGCAGGAAAGTATATTCTCCTTTCTGCTCATCGTGAGGAAAATATTGATATTGAAGATAATTTTTTTAGTTTGATGAATGCTGTTAATGCGCTGGCAGAAAAGTATGATATGCCGATTTTATATTCGTGTCATCCGCGAAGCGAGAAGTATATTAAGCAGAGAGGTTTTGTCTTTGATAAGCGTGTAATTCAGCATAAACCCCTTGGATTTTTTGATTACAATAAACTACAGCAGAATGCATTTTGCGTAGTATCTGATTCAGGGACAGTTCCTGAGGAAGGGGCGTATTTCAAATTTCCAGCAGTCTCTGTAAGAACATCTACTGAGCGTCCAGAAGCTATGGATAAAGGTGTATTTGTTATTGGTAGTATTTCTACAGAACAGGTGCTTCAAGCGGTTGACATGGCAGTAGAAATGCATGCAAATGGGGATAATTCATTAGATGTTCCGGCATATGTAGATAATAACGTGAGTATGAAAGTTGTGAAACTGATTCAAAGCTACACCGGAATTGTAAATAAAATGATTTGGAGAAAATAAATGAATATCTTGGTATATGATGTTGCAGCTGAGTCTGGTGGTGCAGCAGTGGTGTTGGAAAGATTTTATAATAAACACAAGGCAGATAAAAATAACCATTATTATTATCTGCTGAGTACATATGAACTGGAAGAAACAGACAATATTACGGTTATTCATGTGCCGGAGATAAAAAAAAATTGGGGCAAAAGGTTGCTGTTTGATTTATTTGGTGTAAAGAGATATATACGCAATTATAAGATTGATGAAGTACTTTCGTTACAGAATATTGGTGTATTTGGATTTCATGGAAATCAAACTGTGTATGAACATAATGCACTACCGTTTTGTGAATACAGATATGGCTTTTTTGAAAGCACGATAATGTGGGTGTATCAGAATATAATAGGGCGGCTAGTGATTGAAAGCGTAAAAATGGCGGATTTAGTTATTGTCCAGACAGATTGGATGAAGGAAGCTGTTGCTGATAAAGCTCGCATAAATAAGTCAAAGATAGTAGTTGATTTTCCCTCAGATATAATTCCTGATGGCTATAGATACAAAGAAGCTAAAAATTGTTTCTTTTATCCTGCAAATAGTACCCCTTTTAAGAATCATCGCTTAATACTCGAAGCAGCAAAAATATTGAATGCTCAGGGAATATATAATTTCGAAGTGATTTTCACGTTAAGTGGAAATGAAACAGAAGATATAAAGAGTATTGCTCAAACTGCTATGAAAGAGAAAATTAATTTTCGTTGGATTGGGGCTATTTCAAGGGAGAAAGTATTTGAACTATATGAGAAATCTGTGCTCCTTTTTCCATCTTATATTGAAACCGTTGGATTACCTGTTTATGAAGCAAAATCATTAGGTTGTCCAATTTTAGTATCTGATTGTGCTTATGCAAGAAACATTGTGAATAATTACAATAAAGCAGAATTTTTTTCATGGAATGATGAAAAAGCATTGGCCGAATTAATGAAAAAATATATCAAGTAAAGGACTATTATGCAGGAAAAAAAATATCTTACAAATACCATTTATATTATTATTGCATTAGTGGCTACATTTTTGATGAGTACAAGGTATATCATGTACTGTGCATTTACACTAGTGGGAGTATATATTCTGGTCTCTATCAGGCAGAAGCAAATGTATTTATGTTTAAACAGTTTACTACTTCTGTTTGTGAGCATAATTCTCCTGATATTCTTACAGGATTTCATTTTTTCATTAAGTGGATGGTCAGTATTATTTGATTCAGCGGTTGCACGAAAGGAAATTATTAGATGTGGAATATACATACTATGTTACCAGATAATGCAACAATGTAGGGTTTCTTTAAAAGTATATTCTGGGATTTGGAGATGGATATTATACTTTATAGTCGCAATTGCAATATTACAATTTGTAAAAATTATTGATATAGATTCTGTTCTAAAAAACTTTTATGGTGATTCAGTTCAGTTTTACAACTCACAGAAAGAAGAATTGTCTGATTTTCGATGTGGCTCAGTATTTATTAATCCAAATATATTTGCCACTTACTTAACAGGAACATTAGGTTGTCTTTTGTTTGTTTTTGAACATGAAAAGAAACGAAAACTAGCACAAATATTCGCAATAGTTGCTGTATTTGTCGGATTACTGCTTTCAGGCTCAAGAACAGGATTAATCATTGGAAGTGTTATATTAGTTGTGTATTTTAGAGAAAAAATCCGAGAAAATAAGAAGAAGTTTCTTGTTGGAACAATTGTTGTTGTGATAATAGCTATAATCATATCATTCTTTTTAAGAGGTAATATACCTGCATATATGAATGGCATATTTGATTTGAGAATGTTTCAAATAAATGCAGGCATGACAAACTCATTTGGAGTAAAGATTGATATTTATTGGAATCTAATAAAAGATGCTAATGTATTGAATATTCTGCTGGGGTATGGACCGTATAATTATGCGGCACATCCTGATTGGCTTGTGGATTTTGACTTTGGTTATTTCACTATTTTTTATGGGCTGATAGGTATTATTTTTTACCTGGTTCTGCTTCGAGCTTTTTTAAATTATAAAAGACGAATGTGTCCAAGTAGAAGAATGTTTAATTCACTTGCGTTAGTAGTAATAATTTTATTTGGTTTTACAGCCGGGGTATTTTTTAATTTAAGAATATTTACTATTTTTGAGGTGATGTTTCTTACATCTATTTGGAGAGAGGATAAATATATTGCATAGGAAATAGCGAAATATTATGGAAGGGAAAATAAAAAATGTCAAAATATGTTTTAACTGTTAATGGAACAAATAGTCAAAATAATGCAGGATCGAAAGCAGCCAATGATGCAATTAAAATAGTAAATGAACTTGGGTATGAAAGTTTGGAGTTATATAGGAGTAGTGAAACAAAAACAAGGATACGAGATGTCGGGAGAGGATTGCTGAATGTTTATATATGGCAAAAAAAACTAAAAGACAATGATGTGATTTTTCTTCAGTATCCTATGAATCGTTATATGATGGGAAAGATATATCATATTTTAAAAAGCTGCGGAAAAAAAATAAAAGTAATTACACTAATCCACGATGTTGATTTTTTACGTAATGTTCCGAAAGCAAATGGGAATGTTGATGATATGAAAAAAGTGGAACTATCTCTGTTATCACAGTCCGATATAATCATTGCACATAATAATTATATGATCCATGCTCTTCGGAAAGAGGGACTTGAATCAAAGTATATTTCACTGGAAATCTTTGATTATCTATATAAAGGAAAAGGGGCAAAGACAGAAGATGTAGATACAGTTATAGTTGCCGGTAATTTACTTAAGCAAAAGGCAGGTTATTTATATAAATTAGATAGTAAAAATCAGCAGTTTAATTTAGCATTGTACGGTTCCAATTTATCAGAAGGTTTTTGTTACGAACACGCAAAGTATTATGGAAGTTTTTCACCGGATGAACTGATCAAGAATTTGGTGGGAACATATGGACTTGTATGGGATGGAAATATGTTAGAAACTTGCGCAGGAAACTATGGAAATTATTTAAAAATTAATAACCCACATAAAGTATCACTTTATCTTGCGGCCGGATTGCCAGTTATTGTCTGGAAGGAATCCGCATTATATTCTTTTGTAAGAGAGAATGAAGTGGGGATTGGAATTGATTCATTGACACAGATTGATAATGTTTTGCAGGAGACCAAAACACAGTACAACAAATTTAAGTTGAATGCAGAGAATGTGGGAGAAAGAATCAGAAACGGTTATTTTTTAAAGAAGGCAATTAAAGAAGCGGAGAAAATGTAGAAATGTTTAAGTATAAATCAGGCTATTCATATGATGAATTTTCTGAAATGTGTAATCAGTTTAAAAAGGTTAAGCTCCCATTTTTTGGAGGTTATGATGTGAATCGAGTATTGGCAGAGTACATATTTGGGTATTCAATGAAACGATTTCCGACAGGTATTAAAAAAACATTTGGAAGAATGATAGCCAGTTTGTGTACGTACAACATTGAAGTTTCAGGAAATTCCGGAGTGGCGTTTGTTTTTACTGGCGATGGAAAGGGACGACCTGATTATATAGAAGCACTTGATAAAGTAATTAAACAGACGGATAGTGCTATAAAAGTGGTTTTGGACAGAGAGAAACTACATTTTCGAATTACTTATATGCCAGGCTTGTTTATTGAATTATTGTGGGCATTGCAATTAAATAAGTTAATTAATAATTTCAATGTTAGTATGGATATGGCTGTTTCGTTGTATAGAGCAAAAAAGCAGGGAGAGAGCATATATCTGGAACTTCGAAAGCGGAGAGCGAAAAAAATTGTTACTTTCTGTGATTTGTGGGCAATTGAGAGTATCATAACACAACAAGCCAACAAAGATAGATTAATAACTGCGACATTACAGCATGGAAATGGAACGGATATATTGTATGGTTCATGTAGTAAGTATTATCTTGCCAACAGTAAATTAAGTAAAAAAAATTGTATTATTGCTGGGATTCCTGAAAATAAGATTATTATTGCTGGTCCGATGAAGTATGCTGGTGAGATATATTCATATCCAAATGCTTTATCTATGCGTAGAATAGGTATTGTTTTTGATGGAGCACAGAACTTTGAAAATAATGTTGAGATGTTGAATGTAATTCATGATGTACTTAATGGATATGATGGAATATGCTGCATCCGTTTTCATCCCAATAATCGTCGAGATGATTATTTACCGTATTTAAAGGAAACAGATATTGTTTATGATGATCTTGCAGAATTTGAGCGGAAAATTGATATCTGTGTCGTATATAATTCAAGTATGTATACAGACATGATTTATAAAAAAATACCTGTGTATCGTTTTAAAAATGGAAAAATAGATTTGTTTACAGAACTAGGAGATAGAGGTTTTAGCAATAGCGATGAACTTCAAAAGATCTTTCAAAAAATACAAAGTGAACCTGAAACTGTTCTTCAAGAACAATTAGGATTGTTCGATCAGGTTTTCGGCAGTGAATGTACTGCTGTTGCATACCGAGATTTTTTTAAGAACAAATATAATATGTAAGTGTGGTGATATTGTGGAAAAACCATTGGTTAGTGTTATTCTTCCGGTTTATGGAGTTGAACCATATTTGAATCAATGCGTGGAAAGTTTGGTAAATCAAACTTATCGTAATATAGAAATTATTCTTGTAGATGATGGAAGTAAAGATCGTTGTCCACAAATAATTGACGAGTGGGCTAAAAAGGATAGTAGAATTGTTCCTATTCATAAAATTAATGGAGGACAGTCATCAGCTCGTAATAAAGGGCTTGATGTAGCAAAAGGAAAATATATTACTTTTGTGGATAGTGACGACTGGGTTGAAAAAGAATATTGCGAGAAGCTTCTTTATGCAATGAGACTGTATAATGCAGAAATAGCAGTTTGTTCGTTTAGTCGAATTTACAACAGAAAAATAGTTAGAGAACCTTTTTTTATTGATGGAAAAAGCGTTTTTTATCCTTGTGTTCCAGATCAGGCAATAAAGTACTTCATTGAAAATGCTATTGCTGTATGGGGAAAAATGTATCGTTCAGACATATTGAAAGACATACGCTTTCCAGAAGGGCGTTTAGCGGAAGAATATGTTTTTCAGCTTAAGGCACTATTATCAACACAAGTTGTTGCTTTCTGCAATAAATATCTTTATGACTATCGAATCCGAGAAGATTCAGATGCACATTCAATAAAACCAAAATATTTATTGGATAATATACAGGCAATCGATGAAGCATATCATGTATGTTCAGAACACTTTGTTTTTGAACAGGACTATTGTAAGAAGCATCTGGCATCATTAGTTTATGAATTTAAATCTGCGAGTAGATTTGGAGAAGATGTTTTATTGAGATATTCAAATATTTTGAATCATGCAATCGAAACTGTGGGAGGTATGGATCTGTTGATAAATACAATGGATGAGCCAGAGAACATTCTGTTTTATGTACGTACCCAGTTTGGAAAATATATGACTAAACAGGAGAAAAAGAAAGTGCAATCTGATTATAGAAAAATTTTCTCTTGGAATCTCCTTCCAAAGTATAAGTTGCGTTTCCTTTTGAAGTACCTTCCTTCTGCAATCAATCTGGATGTAACAAGTAAAATACTATCTTTAAAAAAATGAGGATAAGAAGATGGATATAAAACTATTATTAAAATGTTGTATTCCCTCTAAGCTACTGAGAGAAATCAGACTAAAAGAAATTAGAAGTCAAGTATTGCACCAAAATAGTCGAGGGGGGGGACAACTTCAATCAATTTTAATATCTACTAATGCAGTACTTGACGATACTACGGAAATCGCAGAAGGGGTGTTTGTTGGAGATTACGTCTGTATAGGAAAACATACTTATATTCAGCGTGGTTCAGAAGTATTATCTGCGAGAATTGGTAATTTTTGTTCAATAGGAACAAATTGTCATATTGGTATGTTTGAACATCCTATTGCAAATATTTCGACATCCTCTAGATTATATCTACGTCTACTGAAGAACCATGAATTTTATAACGATATACCGAAACCAGTCCAAATAGGTCATGATGTTTGGATTGGCAGTAATGCTACAATATTGGGTGGTGTTCAGGTAGGAAATGGAGCAGTTATCGGTGCAGGAGCAGTTGTTACAAAGAATGTACCGCCTTATGCGGTAGTTGGAGGTGTACCAGCTCATATTATAAAATATAGATTTTCTGAGGATAAGATTGAAGTTTTACAGAAACTACAATGGTGGAATTGGTCAGATGAAAAGATCTTAAAGCAGAAAAAATTATTTGAAACAGAACCAAAAGAAATACCAGTTGAAATAACAAAATAATATATTAAGGCTATATGCCAGAATGGAGAGAAAAATATGAATGAGAGAATTACTGCAATTATTCCTGCAAAGGCAATGAGTGGAAGACTTCCGCACAAAAACACATTGCCATTTGGCGAGTCAAATTTATTGGTACATAAAATTCGTCAGTTGAAACAGGTTGATTTAATTAAAGAAATTATTGTGTCATCTGAGGATGATGAAATATTGAGCATGGCTGAGGCGGAAGGTGTCAGAGCCATTAAGAGGCCTTATGAGTTCTCTGCTGAGACGAAGCCGTTTCAGGATTTTCTATATTATATTGTTGGTGAAGCTAATGAAGATCATGTTATGTGGTCATGTTGTACATCTCCTATGGTTGATGTAGATACATACAATCGTGGATGTGAAACTTATTTTCAGAAGTTGAAAGAGGGATATGATTCACTTATTACAGTAATGGAATATCATCACTATCTTTTGGATAAAAATATGAAGCCTTATACTTTTAAATGGGGACCGGATCATCGAAATTCTCAGGAATTAGATAAGTTATACTTTTTTACGGATGGTATTCAGCTTGCACCTAAAGCTAGTATGCGCGAATGGCATTATTATTTTGGACACAATCCTTATGGCATGGAAGTAGATTTGAAGACAAGTACCGATGTAGATACTATTTATGACTATCTGTTGGGGCGTTTGCAGTTCTATTTGGATGATCAGAAGATGGCAAATGCTGGAATAAATGTTAGGGAGGGTGCTGAAGTGTATAACTACGCACTTACGCAGATGGCATTAACAGCAGAAGATAAGGTTTTGACAGATATTATTCGTGGACTTGACAAAGAACGCTTGAGCAAAATACTTAAGGCAGTCGAATAATTGTAGAAGAAATTATATATTGGAGATGAACATGGAAAAATTTAAACTTTTGGATTGTACTTTAAGGGAGGCACCACTTGATGGATTGATGTGGGGGGATATGACCATTCGGAAAATGATTAGAGGTCTGGAAGAAGCCAATGTCGATATCATTGAAGTAGGTTTTTTAAAAGATGATTTATATGTATTTGGGAGCACATCTTTTCAAAAGGTAGAGGAAATTCGACCATATTTGAAGAATAAAAAGCAAAACAAACTATATGTTGCTTTGGTTGATTATGGACGATATGATATTTGTAATCTGTCTCAGTATGATGGGACATCGATTGACGCAATTCGTGTTTGCTTTAAACATAATGAAATTCAAGATGTTCTGTCTTACGCACAGAAAATTAGAGAAAAAGGATATCAGGTCTGCATTCAACATGTTGATACAATGGGGTTTGAAGACAAGGAAATTATTGACTTTATTCAGAGGGTTAACGAATTTAAGCCATATGCATATTCTGTTGTTGATACTTTTGGTGCGATGTATGAAAGTGATATGTTACATTACACAGAGTTGGCTGATCGTTATTTGGATAAGGACATCTGGCTTGGATTTCATGGTCACAACAATTTAATGCTTGCAGATGCTAATGCACAGCGATATGCAAGCGAAATAGGTTCGCGTCGAAAGATAATTGTTGATACATCTCTCTATGGATGCGGCAGAAGTGCAGGTAACGCACATACGGAATTGATGGCACAGTACATGAATAAAAAGCATGGTGCAATGTTTGATATTAACGAGCTATTAGACCTTATTGATACGGTAATTGTTGCAGCTCAAGAAAAAACCAGTTGGGGTTACACAATTCCGTATTTCATTGCCGGTATGCATAATGCGCATACTTTTAATGTGAAACGTTTGTTACAGCGACATAATTTGAAGTCTAAGGATCTTCGTGGAATTATTGAAAAACTTGATGATGTGCAGAAAAAAGCATATGACTATGCCCTTTTGGAAAAATTGTATGTTGAGTATTTTGATCAACGAGTGGATGATATAAAAGCTATTGAAAAGTTATCTGCAGCATTTAAAGAGAAGAAAATACTTCTTCTTGCACCGGGTAAAAGTGTAAATGAAAAGAGGAAGAGTATTGAACATTTTATTACGACTGAAAATCCAATCGTTATAGGTGTTAATAATTTGATTGATGGATATAAAATAGACTATATTTTTTATAGCGGTGTTGTTCGTTATCAGAATCTTCAGTATCAAGATTATAGTTCGGTAGGATGCCCACAGATTATTTTATCATCAAATATAAAAACGAATGCAGGAAGAGGAGAAATGATTGTTGATTACCGTTCACTTCTTAAGTATGGTTGGGCGAATATTGATAGCTCTGTGATTCTTTTACTTCGTCTTTTGGTGAAGTGTGGCGTTAAAGAAGTATATGCTGCTGGATTGGATGGGTATAAGAATTTTGGTCAAGCGTTTTACAAGAATGAATTAGATACTGGACTTGAAGAAAAAGACAGAATTGCACATACGGATGATAATTATTCTATGATGCAAGATTTAAAGAAGGAACATCCAGAATTTGTGATGAACTTTTTGACAGACAGTGTATATATGGGAGTGTTTAAATAAATGGGTAAGAATTTGAGCTTGATATTTGATTTAGATGGTTGTCTGATTGATTCGAGTGAAGTACAGAAAGCGGCATTTTTTGGTAGTTATGAAGAAATTGTCGGTGATGATAACTGTCCAAGTTACGAAGAGTATATTAAGCAGACTGGCAATTCTGTGGATGGAATGTTGAAAAACTTGGGCTTACCTGCAGAGATGGCAGATCCCTTTAGAAGGATTAGTTGCGAAGCGATTGATAAGATAAAAGTTAACTGGGAGGCAATGGAACTGATTAAAGATTTACGGAACCAGGGATGTAAAATTGCATTGTGTACAGGAAAGGATCATTATCGGACAGTAGATATTTTAAAATACTATCATGTGGATGATCTCTTTGACATACTTGTATGCGCAGATGATGTAACAGAGCCAAAACCGTCAGCAGTTCCAATTTTGGAGGTAATAAAGTGTCTGGGTTGCAAAAAGGATGATGTTATCATGATTGGCGATGGGTATAACGATGTTTTAAGTGCAAAAAATGCGGGTGTCAAATCAATTTTGACACTGTGGTACGGAGACTTTGGGGTGCCGAGAGAGGCAGATACTACCGTGTCGAATGTTAGTGAACTATCTTATATAATTTGTGAAGTAAAGAAAAAGTGACTTGGATAAAATAGGAAGAAGGATATTTGTGGATGGAAAGTACTAAAATTAAGAGAAATTTGATATTTGGTTTTTCTAGTGAAATACTTGCTATTCTTCTTGGAATAGTGGTTCCAAAATTGACCTTAACTAGTTATGGTTCGGAAATTAACGGATTATTATCTTCTGTCACCCAGATCTATTCATACATAACTTTGTTGGAAGCAGGTATAGGAACAGCTACACTTCAGGCATTATATAAGACATTGGGAAAAAAGGATGTAGCTAAAACCAATGCAGTTTTGGCTGCAACAAACAAATACTATCATCGAACTGGTGCTTTATATTTAGTAGCGATTATATTGTTTTCAATAATTTATCCTGTTTGTGTGAAGTCTGATATTCCAGTTGCAACAATTGTACTTGTAATTATTTTAAACGGTATTGGAAGTGTAATTAATTTCTTTTTTCAGGGAAAATATATGTTACTCTTACAAGCTGAGGGAAAGAATTACATTCAATCTTCGTTGACAATGGTTGTTAATTTATTAAAAAATTTGACCAAGATAGTGTTAATGGCTAAGGGAATGGATGTCGTGGCGGTCCAGATGGTTGCAGTGGCAGTAAGTTTGATCCAAATGATTTATATTTCGTGGTATATTCACCGATATTATAAATGGATTGACTTATCTGTACAACCGGATTTAATGGCAATTTCGCAAAGTAAAAATGTAATGATACACCAAATATGCGGTTTAGTGTTAAATAATACAGACACATTAATTTTGACAATTGTATGTGGATTAAAAACAGTTAGTGTTTATTCTATGTATACTTTGTTGTTTTCAATGATAAGTATGGCACTGAATACGATCTCTAATAGTGTTGTTTACTATATTAGCCAGGTTTTTCATACAGATAGAATGCTATACAAAAAACTTATTGATTCATTTGAAGTATGTTATATGGCAATAGTATTTTCTTTGTATTCTGTTGCTAACTTTTTTATTTTGCCTTTTATGAAATTGTATACATCGGGTGTAACAGATATTAATTATATAGATGAAAAACTACCGCTCATGTTTATCATGATGTATTTGTTAAATTGTGGTAGAAAGTCATCGATGATTACAATTGATACAGCAGGTCATTTTAAATTAACACAAAATAGAGCTGTTTTTGAAGCGATGATTAATTTGGCAGTATCATTGTTTGCAGTGCGGTATATAGGAATATACGGCGTATTACTTGGAACGATTGTTGCATTGTTTTACAGAACAAACGATATGATTTTATATGCAAATAAAAAGATTCTTAATAGACCTCCATGGATTGTTTATCGTCGTTGGGCAGTTGATGTAGTATTGTTTGTGTGTATTACAATGATTAATCGATGGATTCCACTTCGGTTGGATTCCTTTCAAAGAATTTTTGTATGGTGTATTCCGTATACAGTGGTTGTAATAGTAGTTTATTTTGGAATAGCATTTTTATTTGATAGAAAGAATGTCAAAAATGTGTTGAATCTATTGAAAAAAATGCTTCATTAACACATATAACCAGAACGATAATTGAATGGAGAATAGGTTGAAAGAAAAAAGTAGAAATTGCAACAACAAAACAAGGGCACCAGAGAATTGCAGCTTTTTGTAGGAAATATTTTGAATTAGAAAAGAATTAAGCGGCATAGTTAGAGGGATTATGATACAGCCTTCTTTTTGTAAAAGTTTAATACTCAAACTTCGCACTTGAATAAGTGCGTATGCACCTTGAAAATTCAATAATAACTGGCATAAAAATAGCATGAATACCGTCTGGTTTGGTATAATTGAGTTGCTCAAAAACAATTAAAACCGGAGGACTCATGCTATGAACAAAAGTATAACACAAGACGCTCAAAATGATAACCAGATTTCTAAAACAATTCGAAGATTTTTTACAAGATTTCATATATCATCTGCATTGAAATCTGCCAATGCCTATAAAAGCAAAGGCATTTCTGTTGCAGAAATCTTTCAATATCTATTTATATTGATTTTTTCCAACAGAAGCATGTATATGAATCTTCTTTCCGGGAGAAATACCCCTGCCTTCAGAAAAGATACGGTTTATCGTTTCATGAAGATGACTCAGATTAATTGGATCCGTTTCACAACAGTTCTCTCAAGCAGGATCATCAAAGATGCCATTGTTCCGCTGGATTGCGAAGACCGTGCCAATGTTTTAATTGTTGACGACTCCATGTTTGAAAGAAACCGTTCTAAAAAAGTAGAACTGCTCACAAAAGTATATGATCATGCAAAACATGCTTATAAATTTGGTTTCCGCATGCTTACATTAGGATGGTCAGATGGAAGTACTTTCCTTCCGGTCAACAGCGTGCTTCTTTCCTCTGAAAACAAGAAAAACCGAGTAAACGAAGCATCTGAAATGGACAAGCGGTCTGTGGGATATAAACGTCGGCAGTTGTCCATGCAAAAAGGAACTTCTGTAATGCTTGAATTGCTCAAACAGGCAAAACGTGCTGCGATTCCGGCAAAATATGTCCTTTTTGACAGTTGGTTTTCTTCTCCAAGTTCCATTCATGCAGTAAAAGAAATCGGATATGATGTCATTGCAATGGTAAAAAAGACACCAAAAATGTTTTTCCGGTACAATGGCGAAGATATGTCCTTGATTTCCATTTACAACAAAAATAAGAAGAGGCCGGGTCGTTCCAGATATCTTTTATCCGTTATGGTCGATGTCGTAAAAGGGGGAAAGAGTATTCCTGCCAAAGTCGTTTATGTTCGTAACAGAAACAAGCGTAAAGAGTATCTGTGTATCATTTCAACAGATATCGAATTGGATGAAAATGAAATCATCCGTATATACGGAAAAAGATGGCCGATTATGCCGATATCTGCATAATCGGCCATATGCCGATATTTTAGAAATGCCGATAAATTTTCTATAAGATCCCATGCCTGACCCGATGTCAGGCACGGTAATACACTATCGGCATTTATTTCAATCCACAAAGCCGTTTGATAGTATCTTCGTCATTGGCATACTTGAACACCACATCATCTTTAAAGATAGAACTGTCACTATCGCCAAGCTTATGCAGTGCTTCCCTCTTCTGATCAGTTAATGGTTTTAGTAATGGGTAGGATTTTATCATACACGATCTCCTTTCTATAGCGATGACTGGTTACATCTCTATAGTAAGAAATGCCGATATATTTATAAAGTCCTGTAAATCCAATATTTCAGAAAGGCAAAAATCGGCATTTCTAAAATATCGGCATATGGGATATCGAAGTCTTTTTCAAAGTATGCAAAAGTTATCTGCATCTGAGTAAAGAATGCAGATGTATCTCATATGATGCGATGACAGCGCATACAGCAGTTGTATTTACCCGCTATATGATGCTATCCCTTGAAAGCCGTGAATCGAAAGATGAACGGTCTCTTGGCGAACTCTTTTTATACTTTTCTGATGAAATGTCTGATATCACATGGATACAAGCTTTTCAATTACTGCTTCAGATGTTCAAGGAACTGCTTGCAGATAATCTTGATGTAGCGGATGATAAAATCGATGAATTGGTAGATGCTTTCATGGATACTATTCCTGCTCTGCTAAAATCAAAACTACAGGCTGTATGACCACAGAACATTGATAATTGAATTACTGCCAGATATTGAATTTTCAAGGTGCATAGTTAAAATTCATGTGCGAAGTTTGAGTTTAATTGTGAACTTCCTGAAAAATTAACTCTCATTTTCTAAAAATGGTTTATTTCAGCCGTTTACAGTGAATTTTATATAATTCCTCAGAGAGTTAATTATCTCTCGAGATTTCACTTTAAATCCGATGAAAACATTGAAAACACGCAGTTGTTGCAATCGAGAGTTAATTTTCACAGAAGTTCACATTAATAGTATTTTTAATGTATTGTTCCCGATGCTTTTTATAGAGTTCTTCTGGTATATCAGAATAATTAGTTTCTGTAGGACTAAAAACTTCTTTCTTCAGAAACATATGATAAATACAGATAAGTATCATTCTTGCAATAGCAATAATGGCTCGATTGTGGTCACGTCGCTTTTTGATGCAATCATATTTGAACTTAAAGTAAGGATTTTTCTTATCCTTGATGGCAGCAATTACAAATTTTTTGTGAACATCCATGCCGCAATAGACTGGGTGAACAATTTTTAACATAAGCAACCCTTCAAATAATTTTTTAGAAAACAGATAGGCATTGACTGGTATCTTAGCAAAGAAAAACCATAGGAATTGCTTTGACAATGACTAGGTTGCGTACTCGTGGTGACATTCATTTGTGCTTGAAAGAGATATCGACACATGTTAGAATGCGGACTTGAATCTGGAAAAAGTGAGGAGACGATTCTACTTCCTCCCCCGTGATTTGTAGTATACTTATCTGCTTTCTTAATTTAAATATAACAGAAAAATAGGAGTTGTGGAGGTTCTTTCATTACGATTTGAGCCTTGAGTAACGTGAAAGGAATGTGAGTTAGAATGAAATATGATTATTTAATAGTGGGTGCAGGACTTTTTGGTGCAGTATTTGCACAGCAGGCTAAGGCTCAAGGAAAAGCAGTTTTAGTAATTGATAAACGAAATCACATAGCTGGAAATGTATATACAGAAAAAGTTGAAGGGATAAATTGTCATAAGTATGGTGCGCATATTTTTCACACTAATAACGAAAAAGTATGGAACTATTTACAACAATTTGCGGTATTCAATCGCTTTACAAATTCTCCTGTGGCAAATTATAAGGGCGAATTGTATTCGTTGCCATTTAATATGTATACCTTTAATCAGATGTGGGGGACTGTGACACCAGATGAAGCAAAAGCTAAAATTGATGAACAACGGAAGGAAATAACAGGCATTCCAAAGAATCTAGAAGAACAGGCAATTTCGTTAGTTGGTAGAGATATTTATGAAAAACTAATCAAGGGATACACAGAAAAGCAGTGGGGAAGAGATTGTAAAGAACTTCCTGCATTTATTATTAAAAGATTGCCGGTTCGACTAACGTTTGACAATAATTATTTCAATGCATTGTATCAGGGAATTCCTGTTGGGGGATACACTAAAATGGTTCAAAATATGTTGGATGGAATTGAAGTAAGACTTGGTGTCGATTATTTGGCTAATAAAGCTGAATATGATGCTATGGCTAAAACCGTTGTGTATACAGGTCCCATTGATGCATATTTTAACTATGCTTTAGGTTATTTGGAGTATCGTTCTGTCCGTTTTGAAAATGAGATTATTGATAAACCAAATTTTCAGGGAAATGCGGCAGTGAATTATACTGATCGAGAAACGCCATGGACACGTATTATAGAACATAAATGGTTTGAATTTGGGAAGGATGAGGAAAATAATGATCTTCCAATGACAGTCATTAGCAGAGAATATTCTTCGGAATGGAAAATAGGGGATGAACCATATTATCCTGTCAATGATGAAAAAAATAGTAAAGTATATGAAAATTATAGAAGTCTTGCTCAAAAAGAGAGGAATGTAATTTTTGGTGGAAGATTAGGTGAGTATAAATACTATGATATGGATCAGGTCATTTTGGCCGCTCTGAATTGTGTGGCTGAAGTAAACAATTGATATTATGCTTGCTTTCGAATTTGTTTCGTTGCAGATAGTACAGTTTATTGAATAAGGAGATAATGCAGAATATGGAAGGTGTATATAAATGTTGTAAGCGCAAAATAATTCGACGGATTGCTTTGCCCTAAAATTCAGTCCATAATAATCATTAGAGAATGCAAGCACTTTACTTCATCTTCTGTTGCTAGAAATGATAGGTGAGAGCATTTTACTCGATTCGATTTATGGAGGACTGCTCATGAGAAGCAAAAGAATACCTGCAGAAGAACAATACCGTCTCATCATGGAATGCCGTCAAAGTGGATTGACAGATCATC
>ERZ507512.25-NODE-25-length-32101-cov-5.44258_pt1 | contig 32101 bp, 29 predicted proteins | sample MGYA00248647_ERZ507512 | MGnify/ENA primary metagenome ERZ507512 (study PRJEB26165, sample SAMN02676193) | human gut metagenome | isolation source: stool | host: Homo sapiens | place: USA | study: EMG produced TPA metagenomics assembly of the C.diff FMT (human gut...
CCAGACTCTCTTCTCTTTGGCTTTTCTATTCTGTTACTATTACTATATACCTTTTCCTGCAATATTGACAAGCACTTTTTTAATTACCGTTCATTTTTTATCACAAATTGTTCTTCTTCCTTCAAATCCACAACCGTACAGTCATTTGCATACGTACATTCTGGTAAAATAATCATTGCCTGAAGCTCTTCTGCTTCTGCCGGAAGCGGTGCCAAATGCCAAATTGCTGTATTGATCTTTACCAGTGTTCCTTTCGGCACTAAAAATGCTCTGGTCAGATGTGTAACCGGTATGCCTGCAGACGCTGGTGCCACATGAAGGATCATGTCATCATTGAGCGGAAGAATCATCTCCGGCGTTGTTGTGTGATATTCCACCTGTGTCACTTTCATCTGTTCTGGTTTTTTCACCAGAATCGGCGAAAATCCCACTCTGGTTCCATAAGATTCGCTGATTCTGTCAGGGAAAAACCTGTGGATTTCTCCATTCAAGGAGTATCCATCCGGCTTTGTCATTACATAAAAATTCCCAAATGGTGCAAATGTTTCATGTGTCAATGGTTCTGTCTGAATTGTCCGCATCTATAATTCCTCCTCTTCCTTTGCCCATCCATGTGCATACTGCACAGCTTTTTTCCATCCCTTGAGCATTTTCTGCCGTTTTTCGATTTCATTGTCTGGCTGGAACACCCTGTCAATGTCCCAGTTCTGTTTTACATCTTCCTTATCCTTCCAGTATCCCACTGCCAGACCTGCCAGATAAGCAGCTCCCATGGCAGTCGTCTCCACACACTTCGGCCTGTGCACCGGCGCCCGGCTGATATCTGCCTGTGTCTGCATTAGGAAATTATTGGCACTTGCACCGCCATCCACTTTCAGCGCAGAAAGAGCGATTCCGGAATCTGCTCCCATTGCTTCCAGCACATCATTTACCTGATATGCCACAGACTCCAGCGTGGCGCGAATAATGTGATCTTTGTTCACGCCCCTGGTCAGTCCCACGATCGTTCCTCTGGCATACTGATCCCAATAAGGTGCTCCAAGCCCGGTAAATGCAGGAACCACATAGCAGCCATTGGTATCCTCAACCTTCTGTGCAAGATATTCTGTATCTGACGCTGAATCGATCAGACGCAGCTCATCCCGCAGCCACTGAATCGCAGCACCTGCCACAAACACTGAGCCTTCCAGTGCATAATTAACTTTTCCGTCCATCCCCCAGGCAATGGTAGTGACCAGACCATTCTCGGAAAAGACCGGTTTTTCGCCGGTGTTCATCAGCAGGAAACATCCGGTTCCGTACGTGTTCTTCGCCTCTCCCTCTTCGAAACAGGTCTGTCCAAACAGCGCTGCCTGCTGATCTCCTGCCGCTCCTGCAATTGGAATCCTTCCTCCGAAAAATCCGGGATCTGCTTCTCCGTAAACAGCACTGCTCGGCTTTGCCTGGGGCAGCATGCATTTTGGAATATCCAACTCTTCCAAAATCTCATCATCCCACTCCAGCGTATTGATATTAAACAACATCGTCCGGGATGCATTGGAATAATCTGTAACATGCACCGCTCCCTTTGTCAGCTTCCAGATCAACCAAGTCTCCACTGTACCGAACAGTAATTCTCCCCGTTTTGCCCGTTCTCTTGCACCTTCCACATGGTCTAAGATCCACTTCACTTTCGTTCCGGAAAAATAAGCATCGATCACAAGCCCTGTCTTCTTCTGAAACATCTCTGTCAGCCCTTTATCTTTCAGGCTGTCACAGTACTCCGAAGTTCTTCTGCACTGCCAGACAATCGCATTATACACCGGTTTTCCTGTATTCTTGTCCCACACGATTGCTGTCTCTCTCTGGTTCGTAATTCCGATTGCCGCAATATCTGCTGCCGATGCATTGATCTGATTCATTGCCTGTCTCGCTACAGAAAGCTGTGTAGACCAGATTTCCCTCGGATCATGCTCCACCCAGCCCGGTTTTGGAAAATACTGCGTAAACTCTTTCTGTGCCATACTGCAGATTTCCCCTTTTTCATTGAACAAAATGCACCGGTTACTGGTTGTTCCCGCATCCAGTGCCATTACATATTTTGCCATTTTTATGCCCTCCATTATAAGTTCCAGACATCCTGATTGGTCGAAGAAACCGCAATCGCCCCTGCTGACAGCGCTGCGATCACATCCTCTTTTTCTGTAATGAGCCCGCCGGCGATCATAGGTATCCTGCTCACTTTTGCGATTCTTCCAAGTACTTTTGGCATCACTCCCGGAAGCACCTCAATAAAATCCGGTCTCGATGTCCCACACTGCATTTCCAGATTTTCGATATTTTTGAGTGCCAGTGAATCAATCACAAAAAAGCGAAGTACCGCAAAAATCCCCAGTTCTTTTGCCCGCCGCACCAGTGCCGGTTTTGTCGTGATGATCCCGTCAGCTCTCGTCTGCCTGGCAATAAATTCCACGGAGATCTCTTTTGCACTGAGTCCCGCGATCAGATCAATATGTACCATTGCCTTTTTTCCCGCAGCTTTGATCTTCTCCAGAATCTCCGGAATCGTACAAACATCTCCATAAAGCACAAAGATCACCTGAATTTCTTCCATCTCTACTGCCGCCTGTAATCCGGCATCACTTTTTACTGCGGCAATGACCGGATTTGCTTCTACTGCATCATAAAACTCCTGATTCATCCCTCACCTCTGTATGTCTTTCGTTTTTTCTTATTTTAACACTCTGGCTGTAGGAAAGCAACAGAATGTCTATTTTTCATCCACTCATATCCTGTGTTAACTTTTACAAGAAAAGCCTGGAAATCATTTACACATTTTGTTGCTGATTCCTGTAGTATATCTTATAATTATTTTAGTAAGTTTTCTATACAAGAATACACGCAATACTTTTAGTAGATAGGGAATACCATGAAAAAATTGTTACCATTATTACTTTTCATTTTTTTATTAATCATAACAGGGGCTTCGCTACTGAGTAAAGAAAATAGCGGAACATCAAAGAAAAATAGAGTTTTCTTATTTTAATAGTACCCCAACTGATCAGTCGACTTTAGAAGTATATTTAATTGACAAACTGGAAAAATAAATTATATACAGTTTTGCAATTATAGGTTACAGAATTTTTATTACTCTGTAAACAAATCTCTATCAATAAGATAAAAAATGCTGCTCCCTTTCTGTTCAAGGGATACAGCATTTTTTCTTTTTCTGTGATCTTTTATGAATTTTTATGCTTCACTTTTCTTTTCTGCAGATTCCACAACCGGCGCATACACATAATTCTTTTTGAATCTGCGCTTTCTTGTGATCCACATCACCAGGGAAAGTACAAACAATGCTCCAAATACGATCAGCAGTGTCCTTACAACATCTACCACTAAAAGGCCGGTATCTTTGATCTCTGTATCTTTTCCGATACCGTTCATTCCGCTGGAATTTGCAATTGCATACAGGTTTCTGTGACATGCCTCTCTCATTGCGTTGACAATGACTGCATCATTTTTATAGTCTGGGAGCTGCTTTGTAACATATGAAAGCATCGCGTCAAATGTAGATACACCTGCTAATACTCCATCCACACCATTTACATACGTTGTAAGTACGTTATCTGTAATGATCAGTCCGTCACATCCCCATTCTTCTCTGAGAATTCCTGTTACAAGCGGCTTGCTTCCACCTGACCAGGTACATCCCCAGCGTGTGTAGGCAATCATGACACCGTTCGCATTTCCTTTTTCCACAGGAGCCTGGAATGCCTTAAGATAAATTTCTCTGGCTGCCTGCTCATTCACCCAGACTCCAAGACCGATTCGATCCTGCTCACTGTCATTGAGTGCAAAGTGTTTCATAACAACACCAACACCTTTTTCTTCGATTGCTGCCACTTCATATGCTGACATTTCTCCAGAAAGGAATCCGTCTTCACTGTAATACTCAAAGTTACGTCCACCATAAGGTGTTCTGTGAATATTATTTCCCGGTCCGTAAAGGATTGAAACGCCTGCTTTCAGACAGTTGTTTCCAATTACCTTTCCAATTTCTGTCATCAGATCGCGGTTGAATGTTGCTGCCATTACGTCCTCCGATGTAAATGCAGTTGCATCCATCTCTGTCTTATCCGATGCGATCAGAGAAGCTGTCAGACCCTGCGGACCATTCTCATCTCTTGTTCCCGGTGCCTGTACAGATTCCAAAGGCATTGTCCAGTGGAAGGAATCTCCGATCAGAGAAACCATATCTTTAAAGCTCAGCTGATCTAACAGCTCGTCCCATGCTTCATCGTCATAGGAAAGCCCGATCATATCAACCAGTTTTTTGCCGTTTTTCGCTTTCATTGTCGGCATCTTTGCTTCTTCATAATCATCTGGATCATACTGTACATCCTGCAGATCTTCGATCATCTGCTCTGTCAGCTTCATTTTCAGGATGGACTGCGGAAGTGTTCCTTCCCAGTCATTTCTGGATACATATGTAATCTCATCTTCTGTTCCTTCATACAGATTGATATCTGCATCAGAAAGCTGATTTTTGATTTCTGTTCCGTTTGCGGAAACTGCATATGTTGTGCTGTCAAATTTCGGATTGTTGTATTTGTATGTCAGACTGGAATTTCCGTCTGTATCCATACGTCCGTCTGTGTTGTCTACTGTGTATCCCTTTGCTGCAAGAATATTATTCACTGCATTATGGGCATCTGTTGCAACTGTCAGATAATAGTCCCCTTCATCCAGAATATAAGTTCCTGCTCCATATGTATCATAAGAAGCCAGTTCTCTTCTATCTACTGTCATATTCAGCGTCTCAGATGCTCCCGGTGCAAGGATTTCTGTTTTTCCAAATCCACACAATGCAACGGAAGATTTTTCTACACCATTCTCAATGTCATATGCTGTATATGGAGACTGGAAGTAAACCTGAACAGTTTCTTTTCCAGAATACTCTTTTCCTGTATTTGTTACTTTTACAGAGACTTCAAATACATCTTTTTCTTTGTTGTAAGAAACTTTCAAATCACTGTATTTAAAATCGGTATAACTCATACCATATCCGAATGGATATGCCACGTCATCATGATATTCGTACGCACCTGAGTTTCCAGACTGCATCACATAATCTTCATAACGTGTCTCATAATATTTGTATCCTACGTAAATACCTTCCTGATAGATCATGTATGTTTTTGCATGTTCCGGAATGATTCCTTCTTCATATCCTTCATACACTGTCGGCACAAAGTTCATCATTGCCGGTGCAGAGAAGTTGTCATACAGATAGGTATCCACCAGGCTTCCTGAAGGTGTCACATTTCCTGCAAGAATCTCTGCCACTGCATTGATTCCTGAAATTCCAACATCCCCGATCCACATACATGCATCCACGTCATATTCATTATTTTTCAGAAAATCTACCTGAAGTGTATTTGCCGAGTTGATCAGAACAACAATCTTCTTCACTTGACCGGCTTTTTTCATTTCTGCAACGTTCTGAAGCATTTCTTTTTCATTGTCATCCAGTGCCAGATAATTTGTCTCTTTGAAATCCAGATCTGCACCCTCTCCACCAATACGGGACAATACCACAATTGCTGCATCTCCATAGGATGCGACAGAATCTTTTACATCATCTGTATACACATTCCACGGAACCTCTGTTGTCTTTTCCCCTTCTTCTGCAATCATACCTGCAGTTTTTCTGGCGTACTTGCTTCCTTCTCCTTTACTATAGAAGTTCCAGAGTTTTTTATTGACCTCAAATCCACTTTTTTCAAGTGCTGTCTTCAATGTATCTGCCGAAGATGCATCGATATTACCGGAACCGGTACCTCCGTAAACCAGGTTTACAGAAGAGTTTGAAAAGCAGCTTACCTTCGCGCCTTTCTCCAGCGGAAGTGCGTTATTTTCATTCATCAGAAGTGCTGCACCCTCTTCTTCTACTGTTTCACAGAGCTCCAGACCATACTGATTCATTTCTTCTGTTGTTTCAAAATCAGATTCATAGTATACTGCATTTTTATCTTCATTCTTCAACTTCCAGAATGAACCGCCGACAAACGCTGCAACTGTATTGTCAAACATCGACAAAAATACTAATATCGGAATCAGTACAATGGAAATGATCCCGCTAAAAAACGTCAGCCCCTTCCACGGACGTGTTGCTTTTCTGCGCGCCTTGCGATAGGCTTTCTTTCGCACTTTTTTCTCTTGTTTTGTTTCATTCATTACTCAATTCCTCCCAATTGCACTCTTAGCTTAAAACATAAGAGCATTCTTTTCGCATTGATACTATCTTAACAATTCCACAATTTTTACTCAACCGCTTTTGACTAAGTGGTATTTTTGCACGCATAAGTGCAAAAAAGTTCCAATGTCCGAAATGCATTGGAACTTTTTGATACTATTCTTTTATCGGAAATAAAATTTTAAGGCAAAAACATCCATCCTTGATCTTTACCTGAAATACCCCATTGTACTTTTTCACACTGTTCTTAATACTGCGCAGTCCATATCCGTGATAAGCCTTGTCATGTTTTGTTGTTACCGGAAGATTGTCCTCAAATTCCAGCTCTTCCTCTACCGGATTCATGATCTGGACGATCAGAAACTGATGTTGTCTGTGGATCAGTACATCGATTTGACGCTTTTCCTGTTTTGGTAAATTTTTCACACACTCGATGGCATTATCCATTGCATTTCCAAAGATCGTATACAGATCGATAGGATGCAAAAACTCCAGACCTTTTCCATCTGCCACGCAGGAAACCACAATATCATTCTCCTTGCATGCAAGACTCTTCTCTGTCAGAATCGTATCCAGTACATCATTTCCCGTCTTTACCATTGCTTCATAAATCTGAATGGAATCCTGAATCTCTTCGATATATTTTTCCCGTTCTTCCTTGGTGCACATGTCCCGCAATGCTGCAATCTGGTGTTTCAGATCATGGCACTTTCGATTGATGATATCAATATTCTCTTTCGCGATCCGATAGTGCTCTTTTTGCTGTCTCCAGAGAAGATCCGAAACCAGCCGCTCCTGACGCATGGCACTCTTTTTAAATAACTCATTCTGCAGATACAATACAACCACACACAATATCTGCATCTGCAAAATACTGAACCAGTTTCCTCCCAGCAGCCCTCCGCTTCGGTTGTTCACACACTGTTTTACAAACCACAAAAACAGGTATCCCTGCATAGCCAGCAAAACCAGCGCTGAGGTCAGCTGTCTCGGCCCGATCATAAACCGCTTATTTTCCGGAATCCAGATTGCCACTGTGTAACGGCAGACAATCACCCCGGCTGTTCCTACCAGCAGCAAAACAATCGGAAATACTTCTGCCGGGATCTCCCAGCGTTTTCGCAGTAGCCAGCAGAATACCATACTGAGTTCATAAGCAAGACACCAGGTACAGGATGCCCATACTGCATAATAAGATGCGACCGCCATCGTCATTTTTACATTCACCCACAGTGACAGCAGCATCATCACATATCCCAGTGCCATCCACATCATCGCTCCAAACCAGTTTTCCACCTGAAACAATAAAAACATCCCTGCCTGTGCCAGAAAAATTGCTGCCGCTGTCACTACAATAGAATATCGAAAATGCTTTCTTTTTGAAAAACCTACTGCATAAATAATACCAAATCCAAGATAGATCAATGTCGCCAGTATATTCACAATCCAACTCATCGTTAATTTCCTTCTCCTACGTAGTCCATCAGTGCATTCAGGAAGGTATTCTTTTTACGCTGACTGATCTCCAGCTCTTTTCCTGCTACAATCACCGTACTGTCCCTGACCTCTGTCACATATTTCAAATTTACGATATACCAGTGGTTACACTTTACAAAGTGATAGGGGAAAAGCATATCCAACGCATTCTTTATCGTCCCACGTACCACATATTCGCCTTCACTCGTGTGATAATACAACATTCTGTTCTGTATTTCCACATAATAGATTTCCTCCACAGGAACCTTCTTGACCGAATCCTGCTGCTTTAAGAGAATCTCTTTTTCTATTTTCTGAATCCGCCCGATAGCTCTTGTAAGCTTCAATGAAAAGGTGTAGTAATTTACCGGCTTCATGACAAAATCTAAAGCTCCCACAGAATATCCGCGAATTGCATACTGGATCATATTCGTGATAAACATCAGTACAACGTCTTCATCTGCCTGACGGATTTTCTCTGCGGCTTCCATCCCATTCATCCCAGGCATCTCAATATCCAGAATCACAATATCATAAACGGGACTGTACCCCTCAATCAGCTCTTTCGCATCTGAAAAAGCAGTCAACTGAATATCCTCACCATTCTCTTTCTGATATTTTTGTATATATTTTTCAATTTTTGCTAAAAACGCTGCATCATCATCCGCAATTGCAATCCGAATCACTCTCTCTCCTCCATTTTTTGTATTTCTTTTTGTTGTACTATAAAACCTGTCTCAAGATCCTTTCACCGATTCAAAAGCCGTTTTTTGATTGTCTCTCCGTTTTCCATCGAGATATATGGAATCTCCTGTTTCCGGTTTGCAGTCGATGCAAGCAGATGAACCTCTCCTTTTTGAAGCTTCACCACTCTGGCAAATATGTTTTGTGAAAATTCTACATATTGAATATCTTTGTAAGATATGTAACAAATTGTTCTTCCAAAATATCCATTTACAATCGCCATATGGCTTACCCCCACAGTGCTTCCCGCCGTCAGGAAATATGCAAGAACAAGCAATATCATCCATATGCTAAAAATAAGCACTCCCAAAATAATTTCCTTTTGGAACTCCGGAAAATAATAAACAGAAAGCAGTGCTCCTGCGACAAGAAACAATGCAAAAAGAACTGCCGGCCAAATCCAGGCAATCCATGTTGCTATTGGCTGCCGTACAGTCTGCATCTGTACTGCTTCATAAAATTCAGGAAGTAATAAGCGAATCCGCTCTTCCATTTGATTTCGTTTACAGTACGGAAGAAAAAAAGATTGGGTTTCCGCGGCATCATCCCCCATTCCGATATTGATGATCTCTGCTGTATATCTCCCGGTCAGTCTTGCAAAAAATGTTTGCTTTAACTTCAGTGCGCTGATTTTCTCTGCCGGAATTGTGTAATTTACTTTTTTCAAAATCCCATAACGAATGTATAATTTATTTTCATTCCGATCGATTTTAAAATCATAATACTGAATAAATCCTTTTACAATATTCCATATGGCAGAACTGAATATGGCAATCAGCATAAGAACGCTTAACAGCATTTTTACAATACTTTCTCCCACACTGACAGAATGTATCACTTGCAGAACCATCCCTGCCGCTCCGACAACGCATCCAATTACTACCAATACGGAAAGCAGATTGACAGAAAACAGCCCATGTGTAAAAATATCCCCCATATTCGTTTGAATCGCCCAGTGATCTTTGTCTTCTTTCGAATATTTCTCCTCAAAGTCTCCTTCCTGTCCCTGCATTAACTTCATCACATATAATCGAAACTGCTCAGCCTCCGCCTTTTTCAATATGATCTTTACATCTGTTTTATCTGATGTAGACATACTGTTCGTATCCAGCTTCACTTTACATGTTCCAAGAAGCATTTCCAACAAATTCTGCTCTGTATTTACATTCGAAATATTTTTGAGACCAATTGTATTTTTCTTTTTATTCCATGTATTACGCTCAATCACGATACTGTTGTCACAGATCGAAATGTAAGTCTTCGACCAGATGATCCACTGATATAAAAATATCAGCAGAAAAACTGCCAATATCACTCCGCCGCCAATATATACCGTGAGACTTAATTCTTCCGATGACCCCTTTTCAATATAATCAATTACATCGTCGATGTTCGTAAAAGACAACACAAAAAGAATTCCAAATATTGCTCCCAGCTGCTCCAGTATCACGGAAATGTGATTGCGAAATCTGATCTTATTCTCCATCTTCTTCCCTCTGTTCTTTCACAATCTCATTGATACGTTTCTGTAGATTTTCTGCAATTTTTTCCGCCTTTTCTTCCTCCAGAAAGCGAAGCGTTACATCTCCTCCTGCGGTAGTAACAGTCACTTTTGCCACATGAAAGATCTGATCAATCGGACCTTTTGATATCTCAAGCTTATGCAGACGTTCAATCGGCACAATATTTCTCTTCACAAAGAGATACCCTTCCCGTATATCAATACATTCCTCATTAATACTGTATCGATATCTGTTATAACGGAAATAAGGTTCTACCAGCATGGAGACTGCCGCATAAATCAGCAGAACAGCTGAAATCCATCTTCCAATTTCAATCTGTTTTGGAATCAGCCAGAAGATATTTACGATCCCGATTAAAACAATAAAGATCACATCGCCGATTATTTCCGCAGTATACATGCACCCCAATGCCCGTCTGGAAAGCTTTTCATATGCCATACATTTCTTCTCCCTTTTATTCCAATTCCTGTATCAATTCAGAAATCAACTTTTCGTCCTCTTCCAACTCTTCTGCAATTTCAGAAACCGACATTTTCTTTAGCAATTTCTTTTGAATCAGTTCCTTTAGAAGTTCCCGTCTGCCGGACAATTTTTCTCTCTCTTCTCCTTCCTTTATACCGGATAGTCTGCCTTCTTCCCATCCCTCTTCCCAGGATGCCTCCCGCTCCTGCCTCATATGCTTTTCTTCATCATATTCATAGATACTCACTTGCTTCGCCTCCGCTCGGTTTTGTGTCAAAAACTCTGCCAGAATATCTTCCTCAATACATTCGCGGATTGCCTGCTCCACAGCCTCACTGATGGGCATTGTACAGATCGAGCAATTCCTTCTTATCCTGATAGAGCATGGCAAAAATACGTGACTTGTACAGTCTGTTTGCCGGGAGTTCTGTGGTTTGCTTCATAAAGCTTCCTCCTTTAATTGAATCGTTACAGGAGGTTTTCAATCCGACATCTTTCTTCTAAAAACCTCTCTGCTGTTTTAAGTTGATATCAAAGCATAGAGATTTTCCGATATGACTTTAGAATAAAAGATGCGGAATGGTTCCGCTTAGAAAACCAGAAATAATGCTTTCCTGTATTGTAACACGATTGCACAGAAAGAGGAAGAAGAATTTTTTCTTTTTCAGTAAATATCCAATGTATTCATCTGAAATGCTATCTAACCGTATAATTCATGTTTCCAAAAAACGACGCCGGACTTTCCCCGGCGCCGTTTCTTTCAAACCATTGATTCAATTTTACTTTTCAAAAGAATTAGTCTTCTTTTGCTGTACCGTCATAGAGATTTACCAAGCCCTTCAGGTATTCGTATCTTTCCATAGCCTCAGCCTCATTCTGCGCGAAGAGTCTCTGTGCTTTTTCAGGATTTGCTCTCATCAGGGCATTGTAACGAACTTCTCCGTTCAGGAATTCCTGATAATCTCCCTTAGGCTCTTTGCTGTCCAGAGTAAATTTCTTCTCAGCTTCCGGATTGAATCTGAAGTTGTTCCAGTATCCGCATTCTACTGCAAGCTGTTCCTCTGTCTGTGCTTTGCTCATACCTTTCTTGATTCCATGGTTGATACATGGAGCGTAAGCGATGATCAGGGATGGTCCCGGATATGCCTCTGCCTCTGCGATTGCTTTCACTGTCTGGTTGAAATCTGCACCCATTGCGATCTGTGCAACATATACATAACCATAGCTCATAGCAATTCCTGCAAGGTCTTTCTTCTTCGTCTCTTTACCACCGGCCGCGAACTGTGCTGTCGCACCTGTCTTAGTAGCTTTTGAAGACTGTCCGCCTGTGTTGGAGTAAACTTCTGTATCAAATACCATGATGTTGATATCCTGACCGCTTGCCAGTACATGGTCAACTCCACCGAATCCGATATCGTAAGCCCATCCGTCACCACCGAAGATCCACTGGGATTTCTTCGCAAGGAAGTCTTTATTTTTCAGCAGTTCTGCTCTCTCAGCACATCCGCAGTCACAGTCTTCCAGAGCTTTTACAAGCTTGTCTGTAGCTGTTCCGTTTGTTGCACCTACTGAGAATGTATCCAGATATTCCTGTGCTGCTGCTTTCACATCATCGTTTGCACCGTTCTCTGCAAGTTTTTCTACAGATGCTTTGAGTCTTTCACGGATTGTATTCTGTGCAAGAAGCATACCATATCCAAACTCTGCGTTATCCTCAAACAGTGAGTTAGACCATGCCGGACCTCTTCCCTGTGGGTTTACTGTATAAGGTGTAGACGGTGAAGAGTTACCCCAGATAGAAGAACATCCTGTTGCATTTGCAATATACATTCTGTCACCGAATAACTGTGTGATCAGTTTTGCATAAGGTGTCTCACCACAACCTGCACAAGCTCCTGAGAACTCAAGCAATGGCTGTTTGAACTGACTTCCTTTTACCGTAGTCTCTTTGAATTTTGCAACAACTTCCGGTTTGATCGGAAGCTCTGTTCCATAATCAAAGAATGTCTGTCTTCCGGCATTTGCTTCCATGTTGCCCATAACAAGCGCTTTTTCACCCTTCTTACCAGGACATACATTTGCACAAGATCCACATCCTGTACAGTCATAAGCAGATACTGCGATCGAGAACTTCATGTTCGGCATACCGATCATGTCGATCATATCCATACCTTCCGGTGCGTTTGCTGCTTCTTCTTCTGTCAAAGCGATCGGACGGATAACTGCGTGCGGACATACATATGCACAGCGGTTACACTGGATACAGTTGTCCGGCTGCCAGATCGGGATATCTACTGCGATTCCACGTTTCTCATATGCTGAAGAACCGGATGGTGTAGAACCATCTACATATTCATTAAATGCAGATACCGGAAGTGTATTTCCTTCCTGTGCATTTACTTTTGCCTGGATATTTTTTACAAAATCTACAACGTCTGCTCTTCCGCCTTCTCCAACGTGAGGAGTTGTAAGACCTTCATCTGCTGCATCTTTCCAGCTTTCCGGAACTGCGATTTCTACAACCTGTTTTGCACCTGCATCGATTGCATCGTAGTTCATCTGTACGATCTTGTCACCTTTTCTTCCGTAAGTAGCTTTTGCAGCTGCTTTCATCAGATCGATCGCTTCCTCTTCCGGAATGATCGCTGCAAGTTTGAAGAATGCTGACTGAAGAACTGTATTGATACGTCCGCCAAGTCCGATTTCTTTACCAATCTTGATACCGTCGATCGTGTAGAACTTGATATTGTGATTTGCAATGTAGCTCTTAACCTGTCCCGGAAGGTGCTCTTCCAGTCCTTCCATATCCCATGAACAGTTCAGAAGGAATGTACCTCCATCAACCAGTTCCTGAACCATGTTGTACTTGTCAACATAAGAAGGATTGTGACATGCTACAAAGTTTGCCTGACGGATTAAATATGTTGATTTGATCGGTGACTTACCGAAACGCAGGTGAGACATTGTAACACCACCGGATTTTTTGGAGTCATAGTCAAAATATGCCTGTGCATACATGTCTGTGTTATCTCCGATGATCTTGATGGAGTTTTTGTTCGCACCAACAGTACCGTCAGCTCCAAGTCCCCAGAATTTACAGTTGATCGTTCCTTCCGGTGTTGTTACCAGAGGTTCGTCAGCTTTCAGTGACAGGTGTGTCACATCATCTTCAATACCGATTGTAAATTTCTGTTTTTCATCGTTGTGATATACTGCAACGATCTGTGCAGGTGTTGTATCTTTAGAACCTAATCCATAGCGTCCTGTATAAATCGGAACTGCATCAAATTTTGTTCCCTTTAATGCTGCAACAACATCCAGATACAGTGGCTCGCCAAGTGCTCCCGGCTCTTTTGTTCTGTCAAGAACAGAAATCTTCTTCACAGAATCCGGAATTGCATTGATCAGTGCTTCCGCTGAGAATGGTCTGTAAAGGCGAACTTTTACAACACCGACTTTTTCTCCGGCTGCCATCAGATAATCGATTGTCTCTTCGATCGTATCACAGACAGAACCCATTGCAACGATCACGTGCTCTGCATCTTCTGCTCCATAGTAGTTGAACAGTTTATAGTCTGTTCCAATCTTCTCATTTACTTTATCCATATAATTCTGAACGATTGCAGGAAGTGCATCGTAATATGGATTACATGCTTCTCTTGCCTGGAAGAAAATATCAGGGTTCTGAGCAGAACCTCTCTGACATGGATGGTTTGGATTCAGTGCGTGTGCACGGAATTCGTCAATTGCATCTTTATTTACTAAATCTTCCAGATCTTCGTAATCCCATGTCTCAATCTTCTGAATCTCATGAGATGTTCTGAATCCGTCAAAGAAATTGATAAACGGAATCTTTCCTTCCAATGCTGCACAGTGTGCAACTGGTGTCAGGTCCATAACTTCCTGCACACTGGATTCACACAGCATCGCTGCACCTGTCTGACGACATGCATAAACGTCAGAGTGATCTCCAAAGATAGAAAGCGCATGGCTTGCAAGTGCACGTGCGGATACGTTGAATACACCCGGGAGCTGCTCTCCTGCCACTTTATATAAGTTAGGAATCATCAGCAGTAATCCCTGAGATGCTGTAAATGTTGTTGTCAACGCTCCTGCTGCAAGAGAACCGTGTACTGCTCCTGCCGCTCCTGCCTCAGACTGCATCTCTGTTACATGAACAGTTGTTCCGAAAATATTTTTTCTTCCTTCTGTTGCCCACTCATCAATATGCTCCGGCATAACGGATGACGGTGTGATCGGGTAGATAGCTGCAACTTCTGTGTATGCATAAGAGACATGAGCTGCTGCCTGGTTACCGTCCATGGTTTTCATTTTTCTTGCCATTTCTTGTTCCTCCTTCGAAATTACATTGTAAAACGAATTTTTTACATGTAATCTCATTATATCTCGATTAGTTGTAAAAGTCCATACGAGCCGTCCCATTTCTTGTTTCTTTTTTGGTGCAGTTGTCTGGTTTCTCTTTCTGATTTTCTTTTGGAAATTCTATTTCCATGCAGACCGGCTGCAGCTTTTCGTATAAAATAAAAAGCACCTCCCACGGAAGTGCCTGTCCCCTCTTGTATTCTCTTTTTCCATTTACCATGCATGCAGCCAGAATTTTCCTAAAAACCAGATAAGAAATGCAAAAATTGCCATCACTCCGATTGCAAGCGGAAGCAGAAGTTCACAGAATGCCAGAATAACTGCCAGTTTGTCTTTTCGGCTCATCTCGATCGGTTCCTGCTTTTTCTTTTCTTCACGCGCTTTCTTTTTGGCTTCTTTTCTGACTGTGCGAAGACCTTTTTCAAATTCGATTTTCTTCTTTTGTCCATCCGGCTGTGTGTCTGACTTTTTCGCTTTTTCTTCCTCTTCAAACAGCAGATCCGGCCTTGGTCCCTGTCCCAGTTTCAATAGATTTTTCATAATGCCCTCTTTGAAAAATGCCCCCGATGCGATTACCGGGGGCGAAATTTAAGTTTTCCTTACATTTTTTGTATTGTCAAAAGATTTTATACATAGTGACAAGCTACAAAGTGTTCATTTCCTACATCTCTGTACTCCGGTGCTTCCTGTGCACATTTCTCTGTCGCATATGGACAGCGTGTACGGAATTTACATCCGGACGGCGGATTCGACGGAGAAGGGAGATCTCCGCTCAAAATGATACGATCTCTCTTTCTTGTCGGATCCGGCACCGGAATCGCTGACATCAGCGCTTTTGTATATGGATGCAGCGGATTGTCGAAAATTTCATTTTTATCTGCCATCTCCACAATATTTCCAAGATACATAACTGCCACACGATTACTGATGTACTCTACAACTGACAAGTCATGCGAAATGAAAATGTAGGAGAAGTTGTTTCTCTCCTGAAGATCTCCGAGCAGGTTGATGATCTGTGACTGAATAGACACGTCCAGCGCCGATACCGGCTCATCACAGACGATCAGTTCCGGATTCAGAATCAGGCTTCGTGCAATTCCGATACGCTGTCTTTGTCCACCGGAAAACTCATGCGGGTAACGGTTGATATAATACGTAGGAAGTCCGCAGATTTCCATTGTCTCCAATACCTTTTCACGTGCTTCTGCCTTACTCATCAATTTGTGATCAAGCAGAGCCTCCCCGATGATGTTTCCGACTGTCATACGCGGATTCAACGAAGCGTATGGATCCTGAAATACCATCTGCATCTGCAGACGTTTTGCACGCATTTCCTTTTTGGAACATTTTGCAAGGTCCTCTCCTTTGAAAATGACCTTTCCGTCTGTGATATCATGCAGTCTTAAGATCGTTCTTCCGGCTGTTGATTTTCCACATCCGGACTCACCTACGATTCCCAGTGTCTCACCACGTCTCAGTTTGAAAGAAATTCCATCTACAGCTTTGACATGTCCGACTGTTCTTGTGATCAGACCGCCACGGATCGGGAAATATTTTTTCAGATTCTGGACATCCAAAATGATTTCATTTTCTCTGTTCATTTATACTTCCTCCTTTTCCGGTGCGTTGACAAAGCATGCAACATAATGACCGTTTCCAACGTGTACCAGTTTTGGTTCTTTTTCTTTACAGCCTTCCTGACAGAACTCACATCTCTCATTGAAATGGCAGTTCTCCGGCATATTGATCGGGTTCGGAACCTGTCCCGGGATCGAATACAGACGCTCATTGTGATTGGTCTTACCGATGATCGGTTTTGATTTTAACAGCCCGATTGTATATGGATGCATCGGATTCTGGAAAATATCCAGTACTTTTCCTTTTTCCACAACATTTCCGGCATACATAACAACCACGTAATCTGCCATCTCTGCAACGACGCCCAGGTCATGCGTGATCAGCATGATGGACATATCCATTTCCTCTTTCAGCTTGCGCATCAGATCCAGAATCTGTGCCTGAATCGTTACATCCAGCGCAGTCGTCGGCTCATCTGCGATCAACAGCTTCGGATTACATACCAGAGCCATTGCAATCATGATACGCTGACGCATACCACCGGAAAGCTCGTGAGGATAGCATTCCATGATTTCTTCCGCTCTCGGAATACCAACCAGTTTTATCATTTCCAGAGCTTTTGCTCTTGCTTCTTCTTTTGTTGCATCTGTATGGAAAAGAATACTTTCCATGATCTGATGTCCGACTTTAAGTACCGGATTCAGAGAAGTCATCGGCTCCTGGAAGATCATTGCAACATCTTTTCCGTTGACATGCTCCATTTCGCTCTTGCTCAGCTTCAGTAAATCTCTTCCATCCATCAGGATCTCACCATCCACGATTTTTCCCGGAGGTGACTGAACCAGATGCATCAGAGAGAGTGAAGTAACACTCTTTCCACATCCGGATTCTCCTACTACACAGACTGTCTCTCCTTTGCGGATCTCAAAATCAACGCCGTTGACTGCCTTGACAATTCCAGCGTCTGTATAGAACCATGTATGCAGATTTTTAAATTCTATAAATGCCATAATTTTTCTCCTTGTCAAAACTTTCTTAGCGTTTCATTTTCGGGTCAAATGCATCTCTGAGACCATCACCTACAAGGTTTACCGCAAGTACAGTCAGCAGGATACAGAATCCGGCCGGCATCCACAGCCATGGACGCAGTTTGAATGTCATCAGGTTTGTTCCTGCAGATACCATCTGTCCCCAGCTGGACATCGGAGGAAGTACACCGACTCCCAGATAAGACATGGTGGATTCCATGATGATCGTATCACCGATTGCCAGTGTTGCTGTAACAATGATGATCGGGATAACATTCGGCATAATATGTTTGAAAATCTTATGCAGATCGCGGATACCAAGTGATTCCGCTGCTGACATATAATCCATCTCACGGATCGAAAGTACCTGACCTCGGATATACCGGCACGTACCGGCCCATCCGATCGCCGCAAGGATTACCATCAGATAATATACACGAACTCCGGTGTCCACTTTCCAGTCTGACATCATGGCACTGAGCATGATCAGAATCGGCATCGTCGGCAGAGACAGAATAACGTCTACTACACGCATGATGACAAAATCCACAACTCCACCATAGTATGCTGCGGTACAACCTAATAATGCACCGATAAAGATCTGAAGTGCTGTCGCCGCCAGACCGACTGTCATGGAAATACGTCCTCCATAAAGAAGACGGGTAAAGACGTCTCGTCCATTTTCATCTGTTCCAAACCAGTGCTGTGCACTCGGCGGCTGTTTTGCATTTGCAATATCAGTTGCTGTAATATCTGAATACGGAGATACGATTGGTCCCACAATACAAAGAACGATCATGACTCCTAAAAAGATCAGTCCTGCTATTGCCAGTTTATTTCTGGACAATCGCTTCATTGCAAGTCTCCAGGGGGATTCCATGCTCTTGCTCGCTGCTGCCTGTTTTGCAATTCTTTTATTTGCATCTTCTGTTTTTTTCACGTGTCCTCCTCCTTTCTACTTCAAACGAATACGCGGATCAACCGCACCATATAATAAATCGGAAAGTAAATTTCCAAGCATTGTAAGTACTGCAAGGAACATTGTGAATCCCATCATAAACAGATAATCTCTCTTTCCAATCGAATCCAGGAATACTTTACCGATTCCAGGCCACGCAAAGACAGTCTCTGTGATCATCGCACCTGCGAAAAGTCCCGGGATTGCACCTCCGACATATGTTACGATCGGGATCATCGCATTCTTCAACGCATGTTTGTAAATTACCACTTTTTCCGGAAGTCCCTTTGCACGGGCAGTTCTGATGTAATCCTGATTGATTACCTCAAGCATGGATGTACGCACATAACGCATAGTACCACCCAACTGGATCACTGTCAGTGTCACAACCGGAAGGATCATATGAAGCACTACGTCTAAAACATAAGCCCCGCCTGTATTGTTTGCTCCGGCAGTTACCATACCGTCAAGAGGAAGGACTCCAAGCTTGACAGAAAAGATATGCCGCAGGATCATTGCCAGGAAAAAGGATGGCAGTGAAATACCGGCAAATGCCACTACCGAGAATGTATTGTCAAAAATCGAATATTGCTTGGTCGCCGAAATAACGCCGATTGGAATCGCGATCAATAGTTGCAGTATGAACGCTACAGCAGCTACTAAAAACGAGTTCCATACAAATTTACCGATGACTTCTGTTACCGGAATCTTGTAACTGATTGAGATACCAAAATCTCCTCTGATCGCATGACTTGCCCAGTTTACGTATCTTTCCGGTATCGGTTTGTCTAATCCTAAAAGTGCTTTGTTCTGCGCTATCTTCTCCGCTGTGATGTTTCCGCCTGCATGAGCATCAACGGCATCTCCCGGCAGACTTGCTACCAAAAGAAATACAACCATAGATACACCGATCAGAATAGGAATCATCGTGAGAACACGGCGAGTTGCATATTTCCACATTTGTTAAAAACCTCCAATCTTTATTTGACTCTGTTTTGCTCATGATCAAATAACTTAATTTTGCCCGCAGGAAACAGGCCGAATCAAATTCGCACCTGTTGCCTGCGGGCCGTTTGTTTGAAGGGAAACCTCGCTGGATCCCTATTTGAGCTTCAAGTCTTACGGCTTTGTTATTTTTTTAGAGTACTTTGATTACTCAACTTCAATGTTGACGATCTTATCCTGCTGATACCATTTTACATAAGAGCTCTGCTCGATGTTCTGTACACGAGTGTTGTAGCAGATCAGGTCGCATCTCTCGTAGATCGGATATAATGGAAGTTCTTCATTGATAAGTTTGTAAATCTCTTTGTATTTTTCTTTCTGCTCGTCCTGTGAAGTAGAAGCCAGTGCCTCTGCAAGCATCTTATCCAGTTCCGGATTTGCATATCCTGTACGGTTCTGAGTTCCACCTGCTTCCGGACTTGCAAATGTACCTGTCAGGTCTGGATCAGCTGTCAATCCCCATGCCATGAACAGCATATCAAATGTACCGTTCTGGGATTTAGACTGCAGTGTCGGCCAATCTACATACTCTGCCTGGAAGTCGATACCAAGCTGTCCGTATGCGTCGATCATCAGAGGGATCATAGTATCTGTTACAACATTTCCGGACATTGCACTGAAGACGATCTTCATCTGTTTTCCGTCTTTCATCAATTTGTCGCCGTCTTTTTCCCATCCTGCTTCTTTCAGAAGTTCTGCAGCTTTTTCAAGATCGTAATCGTATGTCTCCATACCTTCATCATCATACAACCATGAAATTGGCGCCTGTGGAATATTCAGTGTAATTGCATACTGTCCGTAAACAGCCTGATTCAGAGACTTACGGTCAATTGCGTGGAGCAGTGCCTGACGTACTTTTACATCCTGGAAGATTTCATTTTTCTGGTTTGTTGCAACATAACCATATCCAAGTGTTGGCTGAATCTTCAAGTTGATGAATCCAGCTGACATTGCCTCTTCGATGTGATCATCATCACATACAACCTGGTCGTGAATATCTACATCACCTGTTTCTACTGCCTGAAGTTCCGCATTTGTAGCAACTACTTTGAAGATCAGGTTCTTTGTCTTAGGCTCTCCCAGGTAGAAGTTCGGGTTTGCTTCCAGAGTCGCAGATGTTTTTTCTTTGTACTCTTTCAATACATATGCACCATTCGATACATAGTCAACCATATTCAATGATTTGAATTTAGAAAGGTCACCTTTCTTGATCAGATCTCCATATTTTGCTGTAGAGATCGGCACTGCTGAACCTAATACGTATGGTGCACTTGTGTTTGCTGCTTCCAGAGTAATCTCGATTGTACTCTCATCTACCACTTTGATACCGGAAATTTCTGTAGCGCTTCCGTTTTTGTAGTCATCATATCCTACAACGTTTACTTTAGAAATATCCTGATATCCATCATAACTTGGATCAGCTACTACTTTGTACCAATTTACATAGTCTTCTGCTTTTACATCAGATCCATCGTTGTATTTTTCTTTTGTCAGTTTATATGTGTAAACTTTACCATCCTCAGAAACGGACATGCTTGCTGTACCATCAACGATCTCACCTTTGTCATCATTGACACTCAGAGATGCGTTTGTTGCTGATACAACCTGCATATCCTCATTTGCTTCCCAGTATACCGGATTGAATACACCTGCAAAGTCTGCAACACCTGCGATCAGTGTGTCTTTTCTCTTTGCTGCTGTCTCAGGAAGTGCAGAAGGATCCTCTGCTTCAATCAGCTGGTTTGTCGCTTCTAATGATGCGTTTGTGTCTTGTGTTTCTGTTTTTTCACTTGTTTTCTTGTCATCAGATCCACCGCCGCAAGCCGCAAGTGAAAGTGCCATTACCGCCGCTAACAGGCAGGCTAATGCTTTCTTTTTCATATTTTTTCCTCCTTGAAAAATATTTATGTTGATTCCTGCATTCCCCTATTTATTTACTCTATTTTTTCTTATAGCCGTATTGCTCATGTATGCTGAAAATGCGGAAACGAACATTCGTCATTGCCGGAGCTTATTCCATCATTGCTCCCAGTTTTTCTGTCACTGTGCGCACACAGCCGTCTTCAAACGGAATCTGAAGACCTACTTCTTTTAACATCTCTGTATAGAAATCACTTGCAGACAGTCTGCACAGCTTCAGATAGCTCTGCCATGCTGCTTTGTAATCTTCATCCATCCAGATCTTGTACTGCATTGCACAGGTCTGTGCCAGTACATAATCTATATAATAAAACGGATAGTCATAAATGTGAAGCTGTTTCTGCCAGAAACCACCTTTTTCCATAAATGGATCCCCCTCGTAATCAAGGTGTGGTTTGTATTCTTCTTCCAGTTTTTTCCATGCCGCATGTCTCTCATCCGGCGTCAGATCCGGGTTACTGTAGACAATGTGTTGGAATTCGTCCACCATGCATCCGTACGGAATAAATGCGATCGCATCTTCCAGATGCATCTGTCTGTATGTGTCAGCTTCTTCTTTAAAAAACAAATTCATCCATGGTTCTGTAAAGAATTCCATAGACATAGAATGAATCTCTGCTGTCTCCATCGTGATATCCCAGTGCTCTTCGATCGGATCACTTCCATAAACATATCCCTGGAACGCATGACCGCACTCATGTGTCACAACATCCACATCTCCGCTTGTTCCATTGAAATTGGCAAAAATAAACGGTGCACGGTATTTCGGAAGATATGTCATATAACCGCCGGCCTTTTTTGTCTTTCTGCCGAGCACATCAAAGAGTTCATTCTCCATCATAAAATCAAAGAACTCTTTTGTTTCCGGTGAAAGCTCCTCATACATCTTCTGTCCATTCGCCATGATCTCTTCCGGAGTTCCCTGTGGTTTTGGATTTCCGTCCACGAAATACATGTTCTCATCAATATAAGAAAGCTTCTCAAGTCCCAGTCTTTCTCTTCTTTTGTCATGCATCTTTTCTGCAAGCGGTACAAAGTACTCTTTGATTTGTCTGCGGAAGTTCTCCACATCTTCTCTTCCATAAGAATTACGGTTCATCCGGTAATATCCAAGCTCCACATAGTTCTCATATCCAAGAAGTCTTGCCTGCGCTGTACGATTCTTCACCAGCTTGTCATAGATCTCATCCAGTTCTTCTGCTTTGCTCTGGAAAAACGCACTGTATTTTTCATGTGCCTTTCTTCTGATCTCACGATCTTCATGAGTCATATATGGACGAAGTAAAGACAGGTTTAAAGTTTCCCCTTCCCAGTCGATCTTTGCACTTGCAATCAGCTTGTCATACTGTGTTGTCAGCGCATTTTCCTCCTGCATCAGCGGGATCAGTTTCTCATCCATAGCTTTAAATTCAAGCTCCATACTCTTGAATGCCACTTTTCCGATCTTCTCTTCCAATACTTCTCTGTACGGAGAATAGTACAATGCTTTTCTGTACTCTGTCTCCTGATTGTTGATCGTCGGAAGAACCTCATTGTAATAATTCTTTTCTTCGCTGTAGAACTCATCTGCAGTATCTACATCACTGCGGATCATAGCGATTTGAATCGTCGTATTATACTCATCACGCAGCGCATAAAACTTCTGATGGATCTCAAACTGTTCCTCTCCACTTTTTGCTGCCTTCAGCTCCTGTGTCAGTTCTTTTAAAGCTGCTACAACAGCCTCTGTATCTACTCTCTGATAAGGCATCTCTGCAAATTTCATACCATTTCCTCCTTGCCACACCTATCTGTTTGATCAATTTTATCATTCCTAGCGCTAATAGATCACCGCACTAAAGTATTATTATAAACTAGTGTTAAGATTTACTCATTATATACTACTTCTCCTTTGATTTCAAGCTATTTTTGATTTTATTTATGCAATTTCACTTTTCCATTCTTGCATTCTGGAGTCTTTTTCACCTGAAAAAGACAAAAAAGTTCAAAAAAACTGCAGTTATTTTACTGCAGTTTTTCGTTCTCCCCTATCATTCACTCTTTCACAGGCTCCGTTTTCAATGCCAGCATTGCGTATCTGGAATGGTGCTTTCGCAGATACACAATCAAGATTCCCATTACCACTACCAGCACTCCTGCCAGAAGCTGCGAAACCGGAAGTCCAACCACCGGGAGGATCAGCTGATCTGTGCGAAGTCCCTCAATCCATACACGTCCAAGTCCATATCCGAACATATAAAGAAGAAACAATTCCCCTTCATACTTTTTATGCTTTCGATACACAAACAGTATGATCAGAAGTGCACAGCACCAGAGGGATTCATATAAAAATGTTGGATGAACCTGAATGTATTCTACACCACCAATACTCTGGATATGCATGCGCATCTGCTCTGTCACATCCGAACTTCTGACTGCATCGATTGGAAGACGCATTGCAAACAGACTGTCCGTATATTCCCCAAATGCCTCTCTGTTAAAGAAATTTCCCCAACGTCCCAGCATCTGCCCATTTAACAGTGCAAGCGCAATCGTGTCAAAAATCTGAGGTGCACTCAAATGCTTCACTTTTGCTGCAATGATCACTGTCAGTACCGCTGCGATCACACCTCCGTAAATTGCCAGTCCGCCTTCCCGGATATTCAGAATCTCCAGAAGGTTATCCTTATACATGTCCCAGGAAAAAATCACATAATACAACCTGGCTCCTATGATGCCAAAGACCACACCGATCATCCCCATATCCAGATAATTCTCCGGATCCTGCCCGGTACGCTTTGCCTCCGCGGTGGCAATCACAAAACCAAGAAGGATTGCGGTTCCTATGATGATCCCATAATATGCAATTTCAAATCCAAAGATGGAAATCGTCTTTCCGACATGTTCCAGATGAATTCCAAGATGTGGAAAACTAATATCATAGTGCATGCTTCCTGCCTCCAATTTTATACATTAAACCGGAATACAATAATATCTCCGTCCTGAACGACATATTCTTTTCCTTCCAGTCTTACCAGACCTTTCTCTTTGGCTGCTGCATGTGTTCCGCATGCCATCAGATCATCATAACTGACCACCTCTGCACGGATAAATCCACGTTCAAAATCTGTATGGATCTTTCCGGCTGCCTGAGGTGCCTTTGTTCCCTTTGTGATCGTCCATGCACGGCACTCCTGCTCTCCCGCTGTCAGATAGCTGATCAGTCCGAGCAGATGATAACTTGCTTTGATCAGTTTTTCCAGACCGGACTCCTCCAGACCAAGATCATCCAGGAATAACTTTTTCTCATCCTCATCCAGTTCTGCGATCTCCTGTTCAATCTGTGCGCAGACTACAAATACTTCACAGTTCTCTTCTGCTGCGTATTCCCGCACTTTCTGTACTCCGGCATTGTCTGCACCGTCATTTGCCAGATCGTCCTCTGTCACATTTGCCGCAAAGATCACCGGCTTGTATGTCAGAAGATTGTAGCTTGTCAGCCATTCCTGTTCTTCCTCATCGTCTGTTGTAAAGCTCTTCGCCATCTTATTTTCTTCCAGATGCTCTTTGATGCGTTTTAACAGCTCCAGCTCTTTTGCTGCTGTCTTATCATTTCTGGAAAGCTTTACCACTTTTGCGATCCTTCTCTCCAAAATCTCCAGATCGGAAAAGATCAGTTCCAGATTGATCGTCTCAATGTCACGCAATGGATCAATGCTTCCATCCACATGGACAATGTTGCTGTCTTCGAAGCATCTTACGACATGCACGATCGCATCGACCTCCCGGATATTAGCAAGAAACTGGTTTCCAAGCCCTTCTCCTTTGGATGCTCCTTTCACAAGCCCTGCGATGTCTACGAACTCAATCGCTGCCGGTGTGATCTTCTTTGTGTTGTACATCTCGCCCAGCACATCCAATCTGTGATCCGGCACTGTCACAACACCTACATTTGGATCAATGGTACAGAACGGATAGTTTGCAGATTCTGCGCCTGCCTTTGTCAATGAATTAAATAATGTACTCTTTCCTACGTTTGGTAACCCTACGATTCCTAATTTCATTTTTTCTATTTCCTCCTAAAAATTCCTCTATTTGATAGGCTTGAGCTTATTTTCTTTCATATCGAGTGCCACAACAAGTGCCACGAAGTATCTTAATATATGTACTTTTATCCGACATTCAAAGCACAAGCCACCATATCAATTTCTTTTTGTTTTTCTTCTTCTGTGATATGAACATACAAATTCATAGTTATGCCTATATTTGAGTGCCCTAATATTTTCTGTAAGGTCTTTGGCATCATACCGCCTTCAATACATCTGGTAGCAAAGGTATGTCTTAATACATGCATAGAAAATTTGTTGATTCCCGCTTTTTCACATATCTTAAACAAAGCAGTATCGTAAGTGCTATTCTTTACTGGTTCACCTTTCCGGCACAAGAAAATATATTCAGACCATTCCATAGGAATTATTTTTATCTTCTTATTCTTCTCTTTCTGTTCCAACAATATCCTAATAGCTTCATCAGTTAATGGAATTGTACGATAACCTGATTTACTTTTTGGCTCTCCTACTCTCCATTCACCGACACTATGCCTATATTCCATTGACCGTTGAATTTTTACTGTCTTATTCTCAAAATCAACATCTTCCCATTTCAACCCTACCAGCTCACCAGTACGAAGTCCAGTTTGTAATATGAATCTATATTGATTCTCATAACTCTGTCCTTTTGCTTGCTCCAAAAACCTCTTCTGTATATCAATTGTGAGAGCTTCCTTTTTCTGAGAAGGTTTTCCCATGTCACTTTTTACTGATTTCTTACAAGGATTACTCAAAATCACATCATTTTCTTTTGCAAATTCAAGCATATTAAAAAGTGCAATTCGTGTTTGATATATTGTAGACGTTCTATACCCTTCATCTGCCATATCTGTAAAAATTTTTTGGCAATGAATCGGCTTAACCTCTGTTAATAACTTTTTCCCGATCACATTTTTTATATTTCTGTGATAACGTTCTGTATAGTTTCTAACAGTATTCGGACGAACCGTTTTTCTTTTCACATCAATCCAGTATTCAAACCAAGCATCTACCATCATATTAGTAGCCTGTTCTATATCACTATGTTCATTTATATATGTTGCATCTGCAAGCCATTGTCTTACCTCTTGCAACTTCTTAGAGCGTTTTGATTTTCGCTTTCCGAACCTATCTACAAACCTTGCACAATACGTTCCGTTAGTCTGTTGATAAATTCCTTCACCAAGCTCCTTTCCTCTTAAATCTCTACCCATTATTCTAGCTCCTTCCAATAAAAGAAGCTCCAATATAGCAACTTATAGATTACCACAATAGAGCTTCAAATTCAATGTGAATCAGCTATTTTTTATAATTCGATACTATCCTTTAAAAATTTCTCAAATTCTTTTCTTTTCACTAATTTCTTTTTCCCAACATATAATACAAATGGACATCTGGGCATCTTTAGTAGCGCCGCTATTTTATTTTGTCCGATATTGGAGAATTCAGCCGCTTCTTCAATTGTAAGATTTGCTTTCTCCCATAACGGTATTTTTTCAATCAATTGCATCCCCCCTTATCATTATCAAATGGATTTTCTTCATCTTCTTCTATCATTTTAAACTCACTGCCCCTTTCCAAATAAGCTTGAACTGACGGATATTCGATTATTTCATTAACGTCTTTATAATAAATAACTTTATGTATTCGTCTTAAAAACGCTTGCCATGACTCCTTATCTTCTCTTTGCAGTTCAGAGTATTGTTTCTCAAGCTCCCAGTTTGATACAATGTATACTTTATTGTAGCATGCAAACTTATTAGAATATCGACTTGGCAGTTCTATTGGGTAAATATCGCAATAAAGTAACATTTCTTTTAGTTTTAATGATGACCTAAATTCGTCAAAACAAATTGCTTGTTGCGCCGTATAGGAATCAAATGGATGATTATAATCAGTTACTCGATATACGTTTACATATTCATTTTCTTCCAAAACTCTCCGCGTCTTTCCCGTCCCTGTTTTGCCAAAAATATAAATTACATCCAAATCTAATCTTACCGTTTCTTTAAATCGTTCCATCAAGATTGTGGTACGCACCTTATCGAGGCGGTCTATCTGCATAATATAATCTTGATTCACAGCAAGGATTTCCGCATTAGTCATATTGTCTTGAATCATACGGTAAAGTTCTGACATATCACTTCTTTTCCCCTTACTGTCAGGTGGCTGTATACCATATTCTTCGAATGTACCTTCAATCTTTTTTTCCTGTTTTGATTCATCTAACTCCCATTTTCCAGATTTCTTAATATAAGATACATTTTCGGATACATTCCCTCTGCATTTTTCTATATGCGCCTCAGGGAAGTAACGCTTTATCATGCTAAATCGCACCCTAGATGAAAAAACAATAAAAATATGTGTATGATATCTTTTCCCTTCCTCATCTGCAAGGCAAAAATAAATATTGGTCTTGAATTTGCTACGAATAATATTGACTATCTTTTCATGTGTATATCCCTTTTCAACTGGCGCATTAATAGTCAGTTGAAACATATATGATTGTGGGTCTATAATCTCACCTTCTCTGTGCATTTTGTGCAATATTCTGCACACTGCATTTTTCTCATATCTATAAAATTTTACAAGCATTTATAAGCTTTTATAGCTTTTTATGATCTACTTATGTGTTTGTGACACCGTTGGGTAATACTTAGTCCCCGGTGAGACAAAGCTTGTGGCTTACGCCACCGCTTTGTCGTCACTTTTACCTAACATTCCTTCGCCATTTTTCTAAGCAATGTTTTTAATCGTTCTTTATCATTTATATACGGTATTTGTATCGGTTGAATATCTTGCCCATCTATCAGAACGAGTCCTTGTCCTGTCTTAGGTCGATATCGCTCTTCATATTCTGTATCCTCCAAATGTTCTCCTGCAAATAACGATTTTCTACTCTCGATAGACAGTTTTCCCATTCCCAAACATATTTGGAAGTTATCTATAGCGCCAATCCCCGCTGGAAATAAATTTGCCGAGATTCTCTGCTGAACACACCAAGCATAACAATGGCGTGACCTTCCTAACATAAGAATCGTACTTATGATACTTTTTATTTTTTCAGCCTTTTTCTTGTCATTTTGCGTAAGCCAAATCATATATCCTGAATATTCATCAATCAAAAGAATTTTGATTATCGGACTATTTTCTATTGTATTTTCAAACGCTTCATAATATTGCTCTATTAATCCTGTTACTTCTTTAAACTCTGCATAATTGTTAGTTATGCCTTCAAAATCTCCAGATTTTTTGAAATCACATATATATAATTCTATTTTACAGTTTTCTTCCTTCGCATACTTTAGCGCATTATACAACAAGTATAATACTGACATTGATTTTCCCGAACCAGTTCCGCCTACACAACAAAGTTGACCTGTAGCTAATATGTCTATTGTTATAGGCTTTTCGGTCATTGTATTATATCCAATTTTAATCATATGATTTCTTCCATTTCTTTATCAAGCAGTTCATCATGATACTCTTCTTTCATCGGTCTAATAAAGCCACTTTCTGTCTTCATAATCGTCACACGTGAATTACTTGTATCTGTAATAAATTTATCTGTTTCAAAATGTTCATCAAATATCTTTAACACCTTTAAATAAACACTTTTATTGTTCCACTCTTCTGCTATTATGTAACTATAAATTCTTCGTTCAATATTCTTTCCCTTTTTTCTTTTGTATATCAAATGTATACTTGCTTCATTCCCTTTATTTTCTTCAAATGCCTCTCTAAAGAACTTCGTCTCTTTCTCGTATAAAGTTCTTCCAACAGTTGCTATAATCACCAACATCAGCGAAACGAGCATTAATAACAGCAAAACATCTATAAATATGTTATATTGTGGTATTAGTTCATCAGGTATAAACGGCACTTGTAAATATTCTTTAAGCCGAACAGCTAATGCATAAATTCCAACTGGAATTATTAAAAAAAGTAACTTCAATGGCGTATTTAAAAATTCCATAATTCCTAACATCACATATAACAACGTATACCTTTTTGAATGTTCCATATAAAAATTAAGCATCATCTTCTTCATAATTAACCTCCTTCAATTCTTTTCCACTCATAAATAATATGAGTGGAAAAGCTATTTGTTAACAATACATTTTCTTATTATGCGAAATCTACCCTCGTCAATGAAATTCCGTTATCATATCCTTCAATAAAGATATAAATTCATTATTTAATTTTTGAAATCGCTTGAACTTTACCTTTGTAAGAAAATTCTACCTTGATTTTATCATTAGGTTGAATGTCTTCAGGTATCTGGATATTATTTCTTACAAAAAATGCCTCTGTACGATATCCTTGAACAGACTCTTCCGCAAATGCAAGATACAAACGTTTTCCCTCTATTGGGTTATTCTGTTTGTCCACAAATTCTATGTTTTGAATCCCCATCACCAATGCTTCCATTTTTCTTTCCCCCTTTCTCAATTTTCGAAAACAACATTTGCCTTCCTCCTTTCTTTACTGCTTATTTTGATGATATTTCGAAGTTCCCTTCGATATTTGTATTATACCATATGGAATATAGTATTCACATACATCTCCAATAGTTCTTTTAATCATCTCTTGCCATATCATTAAGAATATAACATTCTTAATGATATTGTTTTTTTTGTAATTTTACTTTATAATAATGTCATAAAATATTTTTAAGGAGGAAAACAATGTCTCAAAAGAAAGAATCATCAAAATCTAAAGATAGCGACCAAACTCTTTTCAAATTGGAGGATAATAAACTAGAAGAAATTGGCAGAAACATCTACATGCTCAGGAAATCAAGAAACCAATCACAAGCCACTTTGGCAGAAGCTCTGGGCTATAAACAACCTAACAGCATTTCCAAATTAGAAAACGGAAGTGGTATCACCCTTGACAATCTTTATGCAATAGCTAATTATTACAAAGTGTCTCTTAACTACTTTATAACAGGGAAAGATAGCGCTTTTTCTGTCGATTCACTATCTCGATATATCAACTTTGAGTATACACCATTTTACAATCCTGATATTGATACCAAAACATATATGCTCCCAGTTATAAAAATCAATTCAGCACTATATAATGCGCTTATCAAAATAACAGTCGCAAACACTACCGAAGCTTTACCTGAAAAATTAAGGAAAGAATGGATTAATGATATAAAAAATGAATTTGTCAACACACCCTTAAACGAAGAATTTTATTCATTCATTGCATTAAGTGATGCCATACTTAACGAAGATACCTGTGACAGCCATAGAGCTATTATGAAAATACTTGAATCAACTAAGGCATCTTCTAAACCTAATTAAAATTTTTATTATAATATAACCAAGAGGACTTGCAAGATTTATGACCTTACAAGTCCTCTATATAACATGGTATTTTTGGATACCACCATTCCGTCAAGGACTGCCCTACGGCGTATCGGCTTCGCCTTGTTCCTTGACCTCATTACTTTTTATTTTTATATATACTCATTCATGTATATAGAACTATTTTTCGTTTGTATTTGAATTTTCCATGTGATCGAGAGCATATCTACATGCTTGCAATACAAATCCGGAAAAAGTTGTTTCTTCACCTATAACCTCTTCTATTTCTTTAACCAGCTCTATTGGAAAACGGATTGTTTTGTTTTCTGTTTCTTTTTTGTCAGATTTTAATTGAAACATAAATAACACCTCCCCTTCAAGATAAGTGTATTGCAAAATCATCGAATAATATGCATTGCAAATTGCATTGCAAAAGCATTACAATTAAACATTGTTTCTTAAAGTGATTGGTGATACAATAAAAGAAAAATCGTAGAGGGGCGTGTTAAATTACATTATCTAAAATTATTCAAGACAAAATAAACACTAAAACAACAAAGGAGAAAAGAATCATGGAAAACAAAAAGAGAAAAGTTGTGCTTATAACAGTTATTATTTTAATTTTAGCCATTATTGGTTCTATTGGTGGATACGCTATTTATAAGCAAAATAAGATTAAAAAGCGGTCAGCCGAAGTGAAGTCTGATATTGCAGACAACTTGGAAATATTCGATAAAGGAGACCGTAACAAAAAACTTGAAATCTTCAAAAAGTTATCAACCAACAAAAATGCATATCAAAAAGAAGAGTATCAGCAAAAGGAAGTTTTAGATGATTTCGAAAACACCTTAGAAAAAATGAAATCTTTTTTCTCAAGTGATTACGACAAAACGCTTTCCGAAAACACCTTAACAGATATTGATAAACTAACAGATAAATCGAAAATTACTACTGCTAAAGAAAATTTAGAAAGCCTTTTAAACACTATTGAAAGCGAGAACGTTACTTTGAAGTTGGAAAAACTTGAAGAAAAAACCACTATTGCACAAGATTTAATCGAGAAATACGCAAACAGAATCAAGGTGCTTGAAGAGGAAGAAGCCAAGAAGAAAGCCGAAGACGAGGCTAAAAAGAAAGCTGAAGAGGAAGCAAAGAAAAAGGCGGAAGAAGAGGCTAAAAAGAAAGCTGAATCTGCTGCTGCAAATTCTCAAAATAGTACTTCTGGAAATAGCTATAATGGAGGCAATAATTCTTCAAATAGTTCTTCCAACAGTGGCGGAAATAGTTATAATGAAGGAGGCAGTTCTTCTGGTGGTTCTTCCAATAATGGTGGAGGAAGTTCTAGTGGTGGAAGATATGTTGTTAACACTTATACTTTTACAGACTCAAATGGCGTTACAA
>ERZ507512.51-NODE-51-length-20376-cov-4.32297_pt1 | contig 20376 bp, 20 predicted proteins | sample MGYA00248647_ERZ507512 | MGnify/ENA primary metagenome ERZ507512 (study PRJEB26165, sample SAMN02676193) | human gut metagenome | isolation source: stool | host: Homo sapiens | place: USA | study: EMG produced TPA metagenomics assembly of the C.diff FMT (human gut...
ACATTGTAATTAATGACCGAAATGAACCTCTCGTCAAAGAGAAGATAATTAAAATAATGACTGCGGTAGCAGATGCAGGTTATCGTGATTATCATTATGATAGTGAACATTGTGGTTTCTCCTATCCTGATGATATATACTCAAGTGTTAGTCCTAAAGTTTTTCGTAAATCTGTATATTTTGTAGGTAAATTGAAATGATAATCAGTGCCAGTAGACGAACAGATATCCCTGCTTTTTACCATGACTGGTTTATGAATCGAATTAAAGAAGGGTTTCTGTTGATACGAAATCCCTATAACTACCATCAAGTAAAAAGGATATCTTTGCTTCCCGAAGATATCGATGCTATCGTTTTCTGGACGAGAAACCCCGGTAAGATGCTATCTGATCTGGATCTTCTTAAGGAGTTTAAATATTATTTTCAGTATACCATAACAGGTTATCCGAAAATACTGGATGCTCATGGATTAAACCCTCATCGTGCAATATCAACTTTTTTAGCGCTAAGCAAGAAAATTGGCCGTAATAAAATAATATGGCGCTATGATCCGATAATTATTTCAAGTGCAACGCCAGTTTCTGAGCATAAACGGCTTTTCCAGAAGATAGCCTCTAATCTGGTTGGTCATACTGACCGTGTAGTGATTAGTTTCGCAGATTTGTATCAAAAAACAAAGCGAAACCTCAATCTTATCCCTGATTTTACATATAGGGATATTACTCATTTCCATGAGGAACTTTATGATTTATGCTCTTTTTTTGCAGATGTTGCTCGGGAATACGATATGCAAATATCAACATGTGCGGAATCGCTTGATCTTGAACAGGTTGGAATCGTTAAGGGTAAATGTATTGATGATAGGTTGCTGAAGGAGTTATTCGGACTACATGTTTCAGGTATAAAAGATTCAGGGCAGCGAGAAGCATGTGGATGTATCAAAAGCATTGATATCGGACAGTATAATACTTGTTTACATGGTTGTAGGTATTGTTATGCAACATTTAATGAAAATATAGTGAAAGCTAATATGAAAAAACATAATCCAATCAGCCCATTTCTTTTAGGTGATGCTTCTGATGTGGATAATGATCTTTTGAAAAATGTAATTGTTCAACAAAAGCTATTTTAATGCCTCATTTTAGGTGTTTTTTAGGAAGTGTTGGGGAAATGGATTATAACCTTCCTCGGATATTCATACACAAAAGAAGATAATAAATCATAACCCCTGCAGATAGGAATGATAAATAATCTATTTTTAGTGAGGGAAAAACATTTGGAACTGAGAGAGTTATAATAATTATATACTTACATGTTTTTCCCATTATGGAAGTTAGCCGGTTAAGAATCAACGTTGACTCATAACCCGCACCAAATCGTCGCAGATCTCGCAGAACCAATCCCTCAATCATTCCCATTGTCATACAAAATAAAAATAGTGGAAAAGTTATAATCAATCTGAGCACCTGCATCATAACACTTTGCATCGAATAAAACATAGTGTACGTTATGCTGCGGATTACAGGACTCAGTGAAGATGAAGATGTCAGTTCACGTTGTTTGAAGAGACTGAGTACTATTTCTTCAGTATGTCTCAACACTATTTGGTTATATTGTAGTAAACCCAGAATATGAGTTTTCAACGGATGCCTACGTAGATCCTGCTCCAGCGCTGCCTGTTCGTGTAGCACTGCACGCGAAATATGCCCAACATCGTCTTGCGGCCATAAAAAATATAGAAATAATGTCAGCAACAGATGTAAAAAGACTCCCTCAATAATAATTACCAATGCATAACTTACAAGTCTTAATAATCCAATTACCAAGCCGGAAGGTGGCTGAGAAGGGAGTGTCGGTTGTTGCTGGCTCATTCTACGTTCCCTCCGTTCTGGCGGGGCTGCATCCATTCTGTTAGCTGCTGGATAGAATACGGCAGCGTCCAGTGTTTGTCGTCGATGGGCAGCGGCAGACGAATTTTCCACAACTGCCCGCCTTCGAGCAGGGCAAAGGCCTGCCCTTTGGGAAGCTGGATCAGCGCGGCGGTATCAAGTAGCGGCACATTACTGGTGGTTACCTGCTCGCGGGTATTGCTGGTAAAGCTGTTGATGCCGCCCGGCGTGTCGGTGACGCCGGAGCTAACCTGACGGCTGCGCACTTCCACCTGCGGCAGTTGCTTCGTCAGTAGTTCGGCGGTGGTGGTTTCGCGCACCCGCAGCATAATCAGGTTGTTGAAATTGCCGACCACCTGGCCTGCTTTGGGCGCGCTACCGAGGCGGGCCTGAATATCACTCAGCGTCTGGGTATAGGCGGTGACCTGAATGCCCGCGCCGCCGCCCTTGTTGACCAGCGGGATAAACTCCTCGCCCATCAGTTCATTAAACTCATCGCAATGCAGGTTGATGGGCGACGGTTTTTCGCTATTGCCGGGCAGTCCATCATTGAGGCCAAATTTATACAGATGCCCGGCGACGCTCACCAGATCGGCAAACATCGAATTGCCGACGGCGGCAGCGACCACCGAATCGGAGAGCGCGTCCAACCCGACATAGACCACCGCCTTCTGGCGGATCGCCTGCTGCCAGTCGAGGATCGGGCGCGAATCATCCAGATCGTGGTAATCCGGGGCGAGCAGGGTGGCAAGCGTACCGGTGGTCAGCTTTTCCAGCAGCGGCAGCAGTGAGGCGACAATCTTGTCGAAGTAGGTTTTGTCATAGCGCACCGCCGAGAGCAGGCCGTCGAGGATCGGATCGTAGAATTTCTCCGCGTTGAGGTATTGCTCCAGCGCCACCACGTGAGGATCGCGGCCCAGCATATGGCGTGGCGTGTTTTTGTCGTTAACGCGCTCCGCTAGTTGCGCTACCACTTCCCACGCCCGTGCGTTGTGGCGCGGCAGTACGATGCGGGCATAGTCGATAAACAGGGCGTCGATATTGACCACGTGGCGGGAAATCAGCTGATAGTCGGGGCGCTGGCCGAGCGCCACTAGGGCTCGGGCGATAATGTTGACAAAGCGCCAGGCGAACTCGCGAAAGGCCGCCGAGTTGCCTTCGCCGGAAAGCTGTCCGGTGAGGCGCGACGCCACCTCCGAGATGCGACCAAAGCGCCCGATGGCGTTGTAGCGGGCGGAGATCTCCGGATACGCCAGATGGAACAGGATAAAGCGGTCTCCGCGTCCGGCGCGCTGCGCTTCTGTCCACAGACGCTTCAGTAGATCGGCATCGCCTTTCGGATCAAATACTATCACCACTTCGCCGCGCCGGATGTCCTGAGTGGCAAGCAGTTCCGCCAGCCGGGTTTTGCCGACGCGGGTGGTGCCGAGCACCAGCGTGTGGCCGGGGCGTTCACTGAGCGGCAGGGTGACGTCGCACTCTTTCAGTTCCACCCCATGCAACCAAGGATTGCCGCCAACGGGCAGCAGCGGGCGCACCGGGTTCAGCCAGCGATCGGCGCTGAGCAAGCGGGCAAAGCCGGGCATAGTATGCTCGCTGCGTTTTTCGATGTGTCTTGCCAGGCGGTAACACCATCCCGGGCGCAGCCAGCGTGTGGCTTCCGGTTGCAGGCAGTCGTACAGCCGTTGGGTGTGGATGGGTAGCCAGCGAAAGCCTTTACCGAGAAACAGCCTCTGGCGGCTGATCGGGATTTTCCGGCTGGTCAGCGCGTAGCGCGGCAGGTGCAGGAGGTTGCGGTGGTAGCGTACGATTTGCCATCCCTGCCAGCCGCGTCGCAGGGCCAGCAGCATCAGGGCACTGGTCATCATGCGGGCCTGCCACGGCGTCAGCATCAGCCACGGGGCCTGCGTCAGACAGATTAATGCACCACAGCCAGCAGTGACGGTGCTGTAAAACTCCACGGGCGGGCGCAGCAGCGCTTCCAGCGCGTAGCGGCTCATGGTGATGTGGCCTGTTGCAGATGGCGGCTGACCAGCTTGCGGTAGCGTGCAGCGGGCGCGCCGCCCGCAGGGCGGTGATATCGGGCGGCGGCATTGAGCCAGCTTCCGGGGCGTTCATCGTAGCGCTTGCGCAGCAACTGCGCGGTGAGCGACAGGTTTTGCAGGGGATACAGGGCGTCGCAGGGAGAAGCAAAATACGCCCGGTGCCAGCCGATATTGATTTGCCCGAGCCCCACGTCAATGCGCTTCGGGCTGGTACGGCGGATCGCGGCCAGCAGCGCCTGGCAGGCCTGCTCCTGGCTGGCATAGCGGTAGCCGGTACCTTTGATATTGAGCGTCCACGGCCACGGGAGATGCCTGCCGCTCAGGTTCGCCCCGCTTTCGGTTTGTGTGACGGCCCATAGCAGTTCCGGTGGCACGCGGTAATGCTCCGCGGCGCGCAGGTACGCTTCCGGCAGCGGCTGCGCCAGGCAGGGCAGCAGCAGGATCAGGGCAGGACCTCGTGCCATTGTTCCCCCTTACGTTCCAGCGCCACCGGAATTTTGCTCTGCCCCAAAAGAAACCAGCGGCCCGCGTCGTGGTTAAGCGTGATGCTGTGTTCACTCACCAGTTTTGCGTCAATGCCATGCGCCATCGCCCAGCGGCGCACCCGGTTATCATCACCTTCGCTGTTGACCAGCCAGATATCCAGCGGACGCTGTTGCGCCAGCAGGGTACGCAGCAGGCTGTCGCAGGGCGGGCAGTCATCTTTAACAAATAGCGAAACGCGGGTAGTGCTGGCGGACGTGGTTTTCAGCGGCGTCAGGCCCGGATACAGGCGTTGCCAGGCCGCGTCATAGGCGCGCTGAAAGGCGAGTTCTTTCTCCAGCCGCTGGTATTCCTGCCTGACCAGCAGTTCGGCGAAGCGCTGACGTTCGTGGTCTGTGTCGGCTTCGACGCCCAGCGTGGTCAGCGGATCGAGCCCCGGCGACCAGACGCCGCGCGCCTGCTGTTTCAGCGTGAGATAGCGCTGCCACTCCTCTGGTGTGACGCCCCAGACGGTGGCCTGCTGTTGCGTGGTCAGCGGTCTTAGAGCTGAGTCCGCGTTCTGGCTGGTCTGCACCTGAAGCGGTTGCGCCCACACGCTGGTGGTGAAGAGTAACAGAGGAACCAGGCGTTTCATCGCTTACTCCGGTACTTTCAGCGTCAACTGGCGTTTACCGTGACGGAACACCGCCCGGCGCTCATCAAACCGCTCCAGCCGCCAGCCGTGCCACTGTTCTCCCCTGCGCAGCCACACTACCTGATGGAGGTAAACGGCCTCCGGCGGCACAATTACGGCCAGTCGGATATCGCCACGTTGTATGGTCCCGGCGAGAAAAAACGGGGCCGTTAACGGCCCCAAAGGGCGGAGGGACACGGGATGACGGTAAGCCACCGTCGGGGGGAGGGAATGGTCGCTGGCGAAACAGACTTCACGGCGGTTTTCGTCGGTGGTTATTCGCCACGCCGGGCCCACCAGTAGTTGCAGGGCGGCCTTCAGGCGCAGCGGGCCGGTGTTGTACTGGCTCAGCGGTAATGGGAGCCCATAAAGCTGCGCCCGGCGCGCATCGGCGAGACACAAAGACCAGCCGCTGTCGCGCAGGAGGTACTGCAACGTTTCCCCGACCGTCGGATGAAAACCGGGCGGAACGGCCAGGGCGGTAAGCTGTTCGAGTGGCGGTTGTTGCGGTGACGTGCTGACCAGCAGATAGCGGTCGTAACGCACTACGGAAGGCGTAGCTCTGGATGCAGTAGAAGTGTTGTTGACTGCTATCAATATAAACGCCAACATTGTGAATAGCAGCAGTTTCATAGTGTACTCCAGTGTGGTCTTGTCTGGAGAATGCTGGTGATGTTGAATGGTTTCCATCAACAATTATTTTTTGCAGTGAAAAGTTATTGCATGAGAATTAGCTAATTTACAGTGGCTGGAGCGCCGCTATCATTTTAAATACCGTCAGGAGAATGTAATGGATGTGGCATTGGTTTCCAGTATGATTAGTGGTTTGGTCGCTATCGTAGCGGTTGTCATTCCCGCCTTTAATCAGAATCGAATAAACAAAATAAATCAGATGCAAGAGTCAAGTAAAAAAATAAGTTTTATATTGAGCCATTAATAAAATCTTCAGCAGATCTACAAAGTAGAATATATAATATAACCGAAGGTGGATTTCTTGGTGGTTATTATCATGGTGGTAACCAGAGACAACGGGACTATGTCATACTGCACACAACATATTTATTTTCACTGTTTTTTGCCTGGTCAGAGGCGACCCGTCAGGATGTTCAGTTTCTTAATCTTGAAAATGATGAAAGAACACGAAGGTTGTCAGAATTACAAGATGTAATATATTCACTTATTCAGGCCGACCGCTTGGGTAAGTATTTTGTAATTTTTTCGGGAGAGCAGCGTGCAATTGGTGAACGTATGCTTGTAAAGTCAGTTAATGGTTATGGTTGTATTGGTTATGGTGAGTTTATAAAAATGGACTTAGTTAATCATGAACCTTTTTTAAATCAGTTGAAACAAGAAGTGGTTCATATGGCTGATGATTTTATTCATTATCAATCCAAATTTATTAAGTTACAGCATGCGCTTATAGATCTGATCGACTACCTTGAACCAAAATATATCAGGTTACTGAGAATAAGCGTAGAAAAATACTGCACTAAATAATTTAGTGCTCACCTACCTTTAAATGAAAAATAGCGCCCGGTTACGGGCGCAAAATCAGATCAGTAAGGGAATCTTTCCCCCATCAGCCCCAGCGTGGCGGCGATGGGGATGTCTTGCTCAGAAAAATGAACGCGTAACGTCAGCCTGACGGTTTGCTGCTGGGTGCTTCCGTTAGTTTTTTGCGACAGCACCCAGCGGTAGTCGATACGAATGGTGCGCTGCGGCGGTTGGTGGGAGATAAAGGCCACTACCGCTGCCATTTCAACACCTTTCAGCAAGTCTCTGATGTCGTTGTCATTCCGGTCTTCAAGACAGTACTTGTGGGCCGGAAGAGTTATGGCCAGATCCAGCGGTAAGCCAGCGTCCAGCGCCTCGTCATCAAGGCTAATCAGTTTGCCCCGGTCAAGGGCTTCTTCACGTGAGTTCAATACGGTATTCATCATGCGTCTCTCCGGTAAAAGGCCAGGGAAACGCCCCGGCGGGGAATTTCCCCGGCAGGGTGAATGCTGTGTGTCAGAACTGCGGTACAGGCTCTGCTGGCGCTGGCTGGGATTCTGCTTCGCGTTCTGCCCGGTAAACCTCTTCACCGTCAATTTTGATGAGCCCGATGTGCAGCAGATGGGCTTTCAGACTGACGCCGGTTTCGCCTTTACGTTCGCCTTTGCTGTAGACAAAGGTGTCGGCATACAGATCGCCGAGGCGGAACTGGATCAGCACCTTGCGTCTCTGCTCGCAGGCGTCGATACAGCGGTGCACCAGTTTCTGCGCTTCCTTACCGCTGACGCGGCAGTCGAACCAGGTGTGCTCCGCGTTGCTGGCTTCGCCCCGCAGTGCGGCAATGTCGCAACACAGGAACGGTTCGCCTTTTTTTGGGGTCACTTCCCGGATCCGGTTGAGGTAGCCCAGACCGCTGGTGTACAAGTTGAAGTAATGGGTATCGTTCATGGTGGTGTCTCCGTGTTGAAGGTGCGGAGCGCCCCATGCGCGGGAACGTCCCGCTTCGGGTTTGGCTCATTGGCTGTGAGACCGCTGAGTTACTGGCAGTACGGGCATTCCGCGCTGTGCGCCTCCGCGTTTCAGGAATGCATGGCGGGTTTTGTTGATAACGGCATTACAGCAACAGCTTTCGGGGTGAGAGGACAGCGAGATTTATTACCGGTGGCTGAATAATTTCCGTGACAGGCTGAGCGGAAGATATGTGATTTTAATCACAAAATTGCGTTTCGGTGAGTTGAAATATTGTGCAGTAACCTCATATAGAAAGCGGGTAAGGAACACTGCCCACAAGACATGAACTTTTTGAATATTCTTTTTTACTGTTCAGGAGGTACATGATGACTCTCAGAACTTTTCCCGTGTTGCACGTTCTCTCCGACTCTCTGTTTGCGGACCGTTTTAACCGTATCGATCGCCTTTTTAGCCAGCTAACCGGCAGTACGCCGTTGCCCTCCACGCCTTCTTACAATATCCGGCTGCTGGGCGATAACCGCTATGAATTGACGCTCAGCGTGCCGGGCTGGAAAGAGAGCGAACTGGAAATTGAAACCGTTGGCGGTCAGCTGAACATCAGCGGTAAACGTGAAGAGGAGAAAACCGAAAACGGCGAAGAAGGGTGGATCCATCGGGGTATCAGCCGCAGCGACTTCCGGGCCAGCTATAGTCTGCCGGAGCATGTGAAAGTGACCGGCGCTTCGCTGGAAAAAGGCTTGCTGGCGATTGAATTACATCAGGACATTCCGGAAGAAGAGAAACCGCAGCGCATCGCCATCAACAACAACCCGGCGATTGAACATAAGCCGTAATCGTTGACTGACGTTGTTTTCACGCCCGGCAAACGCCGGGCGTTTTGCTAACCTGATGGGGCGATTTTCTGGCCTCTGACTATTTGAGCCGTGAGCGCTGTAACGGCCTCTTGCTGCTGCACCAGGAACGCCTCCAGCCCCATTTTCCCCGTCGCGATGTCATCCAGCATCTGCTCCCATAGCGCAGTGGTGCCCGGATCTTTCAGCGTTTCCGGCAGGGCGTCAATCAGCGTGCTGGCGGTATCCGTTGCCAGCAGAAAGCGTCGCTGCTTAATCAGATAACCGCGCTTAAGCAGCGTCTGGATAATCCCGGCGCGGGTGGCTTCGGTGCCAATACCGGCGTTCTCTTTCAGCCGCTGCTTCAGGCGTTCATCGCTGACAAAACGGGCGGCATTTTTCATGGCGGCAATCAGCGTTCCTTCCGTGTAGTGCTCCGGCGGCTGGGTCTGGCGGGCGCGAACGTCCACCTGTTCCACCTGGCAGGTTTGCCCCTGTTGCAGGGCGGGGATGGACTGTGTTTCTTCCGGCGATTGGGTTGCCATCTCGCGTAAAAACAGTTGTCGCCAGCCGCTGACAATCACTACTGAGCCACGGGCAACCAGCGTTTCCCCGGCGCAGTTCAGGCGCAGGTCGGTTTTATCCACCTCATGGTCCGGCAGAAACTGCGCCAGAAAATGGCTGCGTACCAGGCCGTAAACCTTGCGCTCGCTGTCATTCATCTGTGTCAGATCTACCGTTTTACGGGTCGGGATAATGCCGTGGTGGGCGGTGATTTTGCTGTCGTCCCACAACCGGGAGCGTTGCTGCAGATTTAGTTGCGTGGCGAGGGGCTGGAGTGTGGCGTCGCTGGCAACCACCGCGGCCAGCACCTGTGGCGCTTCAGCGTGCATCGAGAGCGGCAGATATCCGCAGTCGGTGCGCGGATAGGTGGTTGCCTTATGGCTCTCATACAGGCGCTGGGCGATATCCAGTACCTCCTGCGCGCCCATGCCCCACTGTTTTGAGCAGACCTGCTGCAGGGCGCTGAGGGTGAAGGCCAGCGGTGGCGGCGTTTTCTCCCGCCGGGTTGTCACGTCCATTACCAGCGCGGTTCCGGCCTGTTGCAGGCGCGCGGTGGCCTCGCGGGCGGCGGATTCGCGGATACAGCGCCCTTCGTCATCGCAGTAAGCTCCATCGGGCTGCCACTGTGCCAGAAAGGAATTGCCGCCTGTATGCAATCGGGCATCTACCCGCCACCAGGGGCGGGGCGTGAAGCGGGAGATCTCCCGGTCGCGTTCCACCACCAGGCGTAAGGTCGGCGTCTGCACCCGGCCCACGGAGAGCACGCTTTTGTGCCGCCGGTTCATCAGCGTGCAGGCGCGGGTCATGTTGATGCCGACCAGCCAGTCGGCGCGGGCGCGCGCCAGTCCGGCCTGGTACAGCGGAAACGTGCTGTCGCCGGGACGCAGCGCGGCGAGTGCCTTGTGGATACTGGCCTCATCCAGCGCCGACAGCCACAGCCGTTGAACCGGACCGCGCCAGCGGCATTGTTCCAGAATTTCGCGGGCGATGGTTTCGCCTTCGCGATCGGCGTCGGTGGCAATCACCACTGCATCTGCCTGTTTCAGCAGCTTCTCGATGATGCGGAATTGCTTGCGCACCTCCGGGCGGATCACCAGCCGCCATGCCGGGGGAATAAACGGCAGATGCTCTGCCCGCCAGTGTTTCAGCGCCGGATCGTAATCCTCCGGCGCGGCCATGCTCAGCAGATGGCCAAAGCACCAGGTGATGGTCACGGTGGCGTTATGCAGGTAGCCGTCGCTGCGGTTACGGGCGTCAAGTACGCGGGCAATATCGCGCGCCTGAGAGGGTTTTTCGCACAGGTAAAGTTGCATGGGCTGTCTCCGGTAAAAGGGAGTTCAGCATGGTGTGCCGGAGGGGTAAGGCGACAGGGGAAACTGGAGGGAGAAGGTAAAAATTGCACCTTAAGACGTGCATTAAGCGGATAGTGCCTGTTTTTAGGTGCATGAGGTGAGTTTAAAATAATCGCTAAAGTGACACTCAGGGGTTAACTTTGCACAAAATTTTAAACCAGCGTGGTTAATGGGCATATCCGCCGCAGCATAAACATCACCACCGAAAGCTGCGTATTCAGCACCTGCCGCCGCCATTCGAGTGCCATTAGCGCGTCGCGCAGTTCATCGCTCGCGTCCGGCTGTTGAATGGCTTCCTGCAATGCCACGCTCCCCGAACGGTTGTTGTCCAGATTGCGCCAGCGCAGATAGCTGACGCCGGAGCGCGACGGGTTGCTGCACAGGATCAGCGGTACGTTACGCCCCGGCAGTTCATACACCACCTGTTTCAGCATCAACTGATGTTGTTGCAGTTGTATCCGAGCCTCCCGTAATTCCTGCACCAGCGCTAGCAGCTCTCCCTTACCCTTAAAGGCCTTTAAAAGGCCTTTTAGCGAGCTTTTGCGGGCGGAGCGTTCATCGTCATCGTCATTGAACATCGCGCTGTATCTCCGCAAGCATCTTTTTGGGCAAATTACCGAGCTTATGCGCCATCGTCTGCGCCAGTGGACTGTTCGCCCTCACGTCGGCACGGGTCACGCCAGTGGTGCGAAAGCGGTTCACGAAGCTGAACACCTGGAGCATCAGGCGTGGGATGGTAGCGATAAAATCGCGCTTCTCCGCCTGGGTGATAAGGCCTAGGTGCCAGGCAAGCAAAGTACGGCGGACCAGCAGATCGTAATCAATCAACTGTTGCAGCAGGCGCGAACCGGGTGGTGAGAATAGCGCCAGCGGCAGGATGAATTCGGTCGGGGACGGGTTACTGACCTGCGTGGTGTGGATAGCGCCCGACAGGCTGGCGAAGGCCTGGTCCAGCCGACGATTTTTTTGCTTCAGCAGGTGTGCGATCAGGTTCAGGCGGATGCGCAGTTGCTTTAGCCAGTGGGCGGCCCACGGATCGTCGGCCTCTTCGGCGCGCAGCAGACGCCTGAGTAACGCCAGACTGAGCAGCATTCCGGTGGGATGCGCCTGCCAAAGCCGGGCGGCAACGCGGGTGTGCAGGGTGATGCGGATATCGCTGAACAGGGTTGTGCCAGGCATCGGAAATTCTCCATGAATTCAGATGCCCGCAGTGTCGGTCCACGCAATCAGTGAAGCGACGGGAAACCCATCTGGTCCGCAGAAAGTTAATTCCGCCGATGAATGAGGCTTGATTGATAGCTGGTACATCGGCTTTATGCGGTGCGCATAAAATCCGGGCTATCTGCGCCTGCGCCGAAGCTGATTGAACTCGCCCCGTCTGGCCTTCTCCAGCGTTGCCAGAAGATAGGCGAGGGGGCGATGGATATCGTGGGCGGCGATCCGCCACAGACAGTCGTCCAGCACCTGCTGGCAGAGGTCGGGATCCAGATTGCGCATCGCGTGTTCGGCGGCGCGGCGCTCGCTGGCGCTGAAGGGATTATCCACAGGCCAGTACAGCAGTTGCGTACGCTTTTGATGTTTATTATTTAAATCTGTACCAGTATGTACGCAATGCGGCTCCGGCTGCCCGCCAGCCCCCGTCACATCACTGAGTCTTAATTGAAGACTCGGGCATTTTTTACTGAGTCCTCGATTAAGACCAGGGGCGGTCTTCAATGGAGACTCAGTGCAGGTTCGTCCACTGTCCACAGGTTGTTGCAGAGAGAGTAGTAACCTGATGGCGATGTTGCGGATACGCCGGTTGCGGTGGCGGGAACAGGCCGTAAGCAGCGCCAGATATTCGCTGTCCATCCGGCAGGCATCGGCATGAGTCAGTGGCGCATCATGCAGGGCGTAGAGGTTGCCGGTGATCCTGCCGCTTTGCTCGTCGCGCAGCCGCTGGCACAGGCTCAGCCAGCGGGTGATTCGCAGCATCATCAGCGCGTTGCTGACGGTACTGCGCGAGGCCTTCTCTCCCTCAGGCTGGTCGGAGAGCCAGCCCTGCAGTTCGTTGTAGGAGGGAAAGACGCCGCTGCCGTCGTCGCGGGCGTACAGGCGCAGCAGTTGCCACGCGAACTTGTCGCGCGGAGAGAGGTTGCGCGCCAGCAGCAGGCGCTTCGGCACGCTCTGCTGCGGGTTGCCGAGAAACAGCAGCCGATCGTCATTCTTCATGCAGCAGCTTCTCCTGAGTCCACTGGCGCAGCAGGTTCCAGATAACCGTCAGCGACAGATCGTGTTCGCGGGCTATCGCCATCATGGCGGTTAGCGCTTCGGGTGAGTCGAGCTTGTTCACGCCCGACTTCTGCCACTCGTTCCACACCAGCGTCTCTACCTGTTCATCCGGAGCATTGTTGCGCCCCTGGCGGACAAACAGGCCAATCAGCCGTCGCCGGGCACAGACCTCCGGTGTGGAAAGGCCAAAGTAGTGGTTGATGAACTCGATGGACGCGCCGAGAGACAGCGCTTCCTCCAGACGCTGCTGAAACAGCCGCTCCTGCTCCATCCTCGCCAGCATCCGGCCCAGCATTTCGTGGTCAATGTGGGTGGTGATGAACTGCACCGCACTGTTGCTGAGAAACAGGATGTCATCGGCGGTAAGGCGCGTCAGCTCGCACAGCTCCTGCGGGCTGAAGCCCAGCGATTCGCAGTAGCGGATCTGTCCCTCCTTCAGCGCCTGGACGATGTGGGTGAGGACTGCCTGGTTAACTGAGGGCGTCATGGCGAACCTCCCGCAGCCGTCGCTGGCGGCACAGGCTGATAAGTTGCATCAGTTGCTGGATCTGAGCGTTGTCGTAGTCCGGCGACAACAACAATTCGAGGGCAGGCATCGGCGTGCTGGTGTCGCCATTCAGGGCCGCCAGCACCTGATAGCAGCGCTGTGCCGCCGGGTGGGGAAAATCGTGGCAGGGCGCGAGGGTGAAGCCGGCTGAAGCGCTTTCGTCCGGCTGGATACAGGCATCCAGTCCCCAGCAGGCACATAGCGACCTTGCCGTATGCACCAGCGGTGAGGGCTTTGGCTCGCCGGGCGCAGCGGGTTCAGTCGGTGGCTCAGGCTCTGGTAGTGGTGCTTTTTCCGCTTCCGGCGGTGGCGGCCAGAGGACCTTTTCGGCTGGTGGTCCCAGCAGCGCCTGCCGCTTGCTCTGTCCATCGGTCAGTTCCGCCAGTAACGTATTCCAGCTCATGCCGCTGCGACAGCTCATCTCGCCTGCTAAGGCCCTGAATGAGTACCGCCAGGCAGATGAAGATCTGAAGGTATTCCAAAGTGAAACGGAAAGGCCGCTACAGGTGATTTTCGAGCGTACTGCTAGCGAAGCCTTGGGCACATTAGAGTGGGCAATCGGCAGACATCGCCAGCGGGAGGCTACGCTTGAGGAAGAATTAGGGCAGATGGGCAGGGAAAGCCATGTCCTCAGACAGTCATACGATAAACTACAAAAGACGTTGGGTGGTCTGGAAACGGAGCGTGACGGATATAAAAGAGACAAATTTCAGGGTGAATTGCAACGGAATGAATTATGTGAAGCAGGGTTGATCCAGAAGGATGAAACACCAGTAGCAGCCCAATACCGACTGGAATTAACCTTACGCGATGCGAAGCAGAGTGAAGAACTGGCTAATACAATTCTTCATCAGAAAGAGCAGGCGCTGGAAGCGCAGCTGCATGTTGTGCGGGAGGCATCAATTGATAAAAGTGAGGCCCGGCAAAAACTCATTCTGGCTGAACAAAAACACCAGTCAGCTGTGGATAGTGCTTTAGTTTTAGCAAAAACCTATCAAAAACTGCCAACGTCAATGCAACATGATCTAGATATTGAAGACACGAGTTGGCACAGCGAGTTGTGTGGATTGCAGTTCGACAATGTATTGAATGCGAACTCTCAAACGCTGAATGGAATGAAAGAGCGTTTACTGCAAGCCCGGCACGAACTGGACGAGTTGAGGATGACGGGACATGAACTGGTCGCTAAGCAGGTCAATGAGGCACTTGAAGCATTTTATGCGGCGGGCATTGCACGAGATAAGCTATGGACATTTCCACACTATTTGGCCTCTGCTTACAACGATGATGCACAAAAGATTGCAGCGGTGATCGATCAAAACCCTGGCCGCTATCTGAGCCTGGTCGCACTCGACAATGTAACGTTTGAACAGGTCCATAAAATTAGTGAGATCCTACCCTGGAAGAAGGCACCTATTGCTATTTACTTGCTGGATGAAGCACAAGATCTCCGCCGAGAAACGTCTGAATTAGTACAGGTTGTCCTCTCAAACCCCGATAAGCACGGATATAGCCAGGCCGCTTACGAAACCCGGCTGCAAGACCTGGAGAATACCGTAGCGTCGCAGGAAGTCAGTGTGAATGCTGCGGAGAGCGCCCTTAAAGTACTGGAATCTTTCAGGAATGACTGGAGTCGGCATTACGAACAGTATGGTAAGCATTGGGCGGGACTGCTTGACCAACGGGAGCTGGCTCTATTAATGCTGGAAAATGCTGATGCAGCACTTAAGCAAGCTGAGCAAACACTGCGTGACGAGAAGAGAGATGTCCAGGTGCGTTTAAACAACGCCCAACAGCAGAAAATTCAGGCAGAAAAAGCATATGATAAAGTGAGTCTTTTTGTAGAAAAAGAATGGGCGAAGCGTGAAACGGCGATAATGAAACTGGAGCAGTTAGCTGCACAGATTCAGCGAAGCAAGAACACTCTTTGCACCCAGAGAGAGAGGCTGGAACGGCTGAGCGAGCTCGAGAAGAACAAACGCTCCGAGAAAACCCTTTTAAATATCCAGATAGGTAGCTGGAGTAATCTGTGTAACGAACCGTTCTATTCAGAGATTACGGCGACTGAAGGTATGGAAGGACGAAGCCCTGAATATGCCCATGAGATGGCTGCTCAGGCGCACAAAAAATTGCTCGAAGCAGCCAACGGTGATCAAGTGACCGTTCTCAAGCAACAACTGAAAGATGCTGAACAGGCACAACGTTACGCCTCTGAGCGTTTGACCGCTCAACCCACCTACAATACATATCCGGATGAGGTAAAAGCTTCGGCCATCAATGAGCTAACGGTAATTAATAACCGCATCGTACGCCTCAAAGAACAGCAAAAGCAATTCACGCAAAATCTAATTAGCTCTCAGGTAACTCTGCAAAAATTTTCCCAAAGCTGTGAGGAGGCTAGTAAAGCACTTGACGAGGATTTTGTCTGGGAAGAGAAGCCCATTGAGATAGAGGCAATCCAAACGTCTCTGGCTGAAATCGTCAATAACCTTTATGCGATTGAACACCAGATCAAGGCCCAACTGGAACAAAAGACACTGCTGTTGAGAAAGATTGAAAATGTGAAAGAGCGGCTACAGAACGCCAAAACAGCTCAAGCGATGATCCAGCCCATTACGCCGAGCTCTGCCGCGGGTCTACCTGGTAGGATCCTGAGCATCATAGAATATGCTGACGATCTGGCTGCACAATGCCAAATGTATGCAGGTTTAAATGAGACGCTAAAACAACAAAATATACGCGTCTCTACGGTTTGGGGATACTTCCGCAAACGGATCGAAGAAGAGTTGGCCAAGGATCCAGACGCCCGAGCCAGTCAGGAATACTTACGGCGGTTGGACTCAATCGCAACTTATCATGAAGTGCTGGGCGATTTGGAGAGGGTCGGTACAGGGATCTCGCAGGTATTCGAAGCTGTGCAGGACAGCCTCGAGCAATTCCAACGTTCGATTGATCTGACTGTCACCCATCTGACTGCTCATCTGGAAGGGGCGATTAAGCTTCTCAGGCGCGCGATGTCGGTCAAAATTCCTGAGGATTGCCCCGTACTGCCTGGTCGGCCCATTATTAAAATGACCGACCGGTTGAATGATGTTGCCGCTGATCTCAGGGGTTTTGCCAGCAGCCGCTTGCAGCAGTGGATAGCCAGGGGACAGATACCCCGAGCGCCCAATCGGGACGCCTTGACAGCTGATTTGGTTCAGTCGGTATTTGGCGAAGGGGAACTGGAGGTGCGTTTGCTGAAGACGAATGCCAGCCGTCCACAATGGACTCCTGTCACCCGACTTGAAGGTTCGGGTGGACAGCGCCTTACATCTGCCTTTTTATTGTTTGTGACGGTTGGTAAAGTACGAGAGTACGATACGGGTATTTCAAGTGCAGGATTCTTGTTAGCCGATAACCCGCTGGGGAAATCGAATGCCAATGATCTAATGCGCATTCAAACCCAAATGGCCAAAGCCTATAAAATCCAGCTCATCTACCTGACTGGTATTTCGGATGAAAACGCCCAATCAATGTTTGATAACCATCTCTTCCTGAACAAAGTTCAAAAACTGAGGCGGCGTGATTTGGTAACCGTTGATAAAGAACGCCATGCCCTGTGGGCGGCTTCTCTGGCTGCTAAGCCACAGTTCGATCCAGTCATTTAAGGCTGATAGGAGATGAGTAGCGTAATGATCTGGCTATCCCGACTGGAGTCGACAGCCAATAAACATCGTCTTGCCGCTGGTAAGGCCGCGCGTACAGTTAAAGCTAATGCGGTGCTGGATGAGGTATTACGCGCACACAACCAGGAGGCCTTGAGCCAGGAAGTGCCTGATTTGTTGAGTCAGGCTGTTACGCAACTGCTTGAGAGGGACTGGCGGGCTCAGCCTAAGCACAAAGCGAGTTGGCAGCGCTACTGGCGGGGTATGAGCCTGCCAAGTACTTTTGTTTACGAAGGTGCCATCGTTCCTACGAAGACAACATCAGAAATAGCCTGGCATCCCTGGTTGGCCCGACGTATTACAGGACAACTTACCCAGCCAATCAAGGTACGCTTACAACAGCTGAATACATATCTTTTTCGCCAAACCGGGTGCGACAAGTCACTATTCCCGGGCTTGCTTGGACATCGTGAGCGGTCTCTGCTTATATTTGGTGACGAAAAAGCGCTGGACTCCTTGCCACCTGATGGCTGGAAGCATGTCACTCTGACTTTGGCTGATATGGGCGCGTTTCGACGTGCACCGCCTTTACCGTATGAGTCATCACGTTGTCATGATCTTCCGGCTATCATTGTTGAAAACTCCGACGTGTATTATCGACTATGCCAACTTAATCAAATTCAGACTCGCTGGTCACTGGTCATTTATGGCGCAGGTAACAAAGTTTCCGGTCAGGCGGAGTGCGTGTCACAACTTCTTGAGGCCGAACAGGTAGAACAACTACTTTATTTTGGCGATCTCGATGTTGCGGGCTTAAAAATCGCCCATCAGTTACGTTGTAAGTTGCTTAATGATTACGGTATCAGCTTGCATTTAGATGAATGGCTTTATAATGAACTGATCTTAAATGGCCTGATGACAGCGGAAGGGAACGCCAACAACGAACGGTTTGATTTCGAGTTACAGTGTGGCTGGATGCCAAAGTTTGTTTTACGAGAAATGAAAACTCTTCTGGCGATCCACCGGCGTCTACCCCAAGAAGGTGTGGCTTCTTTAGGTTTAGTTATATAGCCATAATGTGCTTTTTAGGGGATATCATTCCCATTGACTGCATCAGCTTAATCGATTACAGCTCAGGAAATAAAATTTTAACTGTGTTAAAGTCCCTGTAAAATCAGTTAAAAAAGGAAGATAAACGTGGCGCTGTACAATATCGCAAATAAAGAACTACATGCTTTAGAAAAAACGACATTTACTTTGGAAGGATTACAGGAACGTTATGATTTACAGGAAGCAATCAAAAAAAACATAGATATTATTGCTCCTGATTGTCTGGTGATTTCCGAAGAGTTTTCTGACTGGGAAGATAGCCGTCGGCGAATTGATTTATTGGCAATCGATAAACAGGCAAATTTAGTGGTCATCGAATTAAAACGTGATGAAACGGGTGCGCATATGGAGTTACAGGCACTACGATATGCGGCGATGATTTCCACAATGAGTTTTGCGAAAGCATGTGAATATTTCCAGACGTATTTGAAAAAACAAAACTGCGATGCCGATGCGAAAGAAAAAATACTTGAATTTGTTGAGCTGGATGAAACTGAACTTGTTGATTTCGGAAAAGATATCAGAATTGTTTTGGCTTCATCGGATTTTAGCAAGGAACTGACTACCACTGCGATTTGGTTAAGAGATAAGGGGGTAGACATTCGATGCGTTCGTCTGACGCCTTATAGATTTAATGATGATGTTCTTATCAATGCAGAGCAAATCATACCGGTTCCTGAATTGGAAGAATATCAAGCTAAATTTCGTGAAAAACGTGATGAGCAGCTAATTAGCAGTCAGAAAAAAGAGAAGGATTATACGTGGTATATTTATAAGGATAAAGAACTTAATAAGCGTAAATTAGCACTTGAATTATTACGCGATTGGATAAATCAATTTAATCCTGCAAGTTATAATGATCTAATAAATGGGTTAAGTGAAGACTTTAAAAAACGTACGGTTATGCTTGTCGATCAGATACCAGAGAAGCAAAAGAGTCGCTATCATATTAATGAAGATGCGTTGATTACACTTCCTTCTGGTGAAATTGTTGCTATTTCTAATCAATGGGGTATTGCTAATATTGAACTCTTGATTGAGTTTGTACGGCAAAATGATTTTGTTGTTGAAAAAGCTGAACAATAAATTTTGATATTGCTATAAATGTCTACATTGAAAAATGGGGAGAACATTTGTAGCTTTTAATATCTCAATGCAAGAGATGGCAATATTATGGGGGCACGGTATTATCAACCTCACCCCCTAAAAACCTCTTTCCGATGCCACTCTACAAACACCTCAAAAGGGTAATTTTTACGCACCTGCGGCAACGCAATAGTTTTCCCGTCAAAATCCCAGAATAGTTTCTCAACGATCCCTCCGCCGTTTACCGCATCTGATACCAGTACCCGCATATTTTCATCCAGGCCAATCGATCCTTTATCAAAGGCTTTATGGTGTATTGCACAAAGCGCCAGGCCATTAGGAATTTCACAAGGACCGCCGTGCTGTTTCCATTTTATATGCGCCGCTTCCAGCGCGACGGTGGTGTCGTCGTGGCGCATATTAAAGCCACATATCGCGCACTGGTAGTTATAGGCACGTAATACATTTTTGCGAAATAACGGGTCGCGCTGTTTACGGATTTGCTGGAGATCAAAACCCAGCTCATCAGCGATTTCTTCCTGAATACTCTCGGTGAAGTGTGCTTCGAGTATCTGTTGCGCCAGAGTATTGATGAGTTTTTTATTGCCGGTTACCAGGGCGTAGTGCTGTTCATCGAAACCGCCTGCAACGTGGTATTCGTTCAGTTCCTTCACTGGCGGTTGTCGGCTGCTCCCTGCTGTTGAGCAAAGCTCGGCATTGTGTAATTGCCAGAATCCGTCGCCTTGTAATCGCCAGAACGGCATATCAGGTCGGTACTGTGAACGCTGTGGCCCAAAACGTTCCAGTAAACTGTGCAGAGGTTCGTAGATTTCCGATCCATAATCGAAAAGGCGTGGATGTCCATTCAGGTATCCCGCTAATACGTATAGCAATAACAATGGTTTATGCGGTGCGCGCTGTTCACCCTTATGCCAGATTTTTATATTGGCAATTGCCTGCTGTAGCGATTTACTGGAAGCCATTGATATCCCTGGCAGTGAAATAATTGCGATCATGCTCGCAAATTTTCTGCTGTTCAAGCCTGCAAGTGAAGATATATTACCTTGATCTCATTTGTTTTTTTGCTGCTTGTGTGCCCTAATTGCCATGCGATGTTGCACCGACGCAAACCACCGTTTACGCCGGAGGAGTTAAAAGCGTTGATGGATGCGAATAAATCAAATTAATGAACGCTCACCTTTCGCGCCAAAACTGCAAAATTGCTTCTACAACCCTGTCAGAAATAATCCCCCGACGGGCTGCCGCGCTGAAATGACTGCTTCGCAGTGCCGTCGTCCAGTTCTCCGGTGACCGGTACGCTGAACCGTAATATCCCGTGCTTAAATCGTCCGGGTCTTCAACAGGCACGTTCGTCAGTCCTCTTTCACCTTGTTGCTGGAAGTCGACGAAAAT
>ERZ507512.106-NODE-106-length-12743-cov-5.65771_pt1 | contig 12743 bp, 10 predicted proteins | sample MGYA00248647_ERZ507512 | MGnify/ENA primary metagenome ERZ507512 (study PRJEB26165, sample SAMN02676193) | human gut metagenome | isolation source: stool | host: Homo sapiens | place: USA | study: EMG produced TPA metagenomics assembly of the C.diff FMT (human gut...
GTAATGGCAACCACACTGGAATCTTCTTTCATCTTTTTCAAAATTCTTCATCGCAAGCACTCCTTATATTACATCAATTTACTTGTCTTTTTTTATTTCGTTTATACTATCATACTCTTCCATTCGATACCAGTGACATTTTTAATCACTTACCTTGATTTATTTTAATATATTTTCTCTTTTAAGAAATATTTTGCTGCTATTTTCTTCCAGCACCATGAAAAATCAATTTTTCCCACAGACCTTTGGATTACTACCGGAAGTCTGGCAAGAGTTTCTCCGTTGACCCGATATTCTATCGTTCCCACTTCTGTCCCTTCCCGGACAGGAGCCGGCAATACTGTCGGAATGTTCCTTCTTACCTGAACAGATTCCCAGTCTGCCAGCAGAAACGAAAGATTTGATTGCTCTGACAGTGCTTCTGCATATGTATACGCCGCTTTCTGATTGGAATCCGGAATCCCATCCGTCACCCGGATTTTAAATTTTTGCCCGGCGCCTTTTACACTCTGATATTCAAAGTGTTCCAGACCGTACTCCATCAGTTTTTTTGTATCCTCCCATTTATAGCTCCGATTGTTCGGCCAGCCGCACGCCAGAAGTGCTACGATAAAGGTTCGTTTTTCTCTTTTCAATGCCCCCACGTAGCAATATCCTGCCTCCCCGGTAAATCCGGTTTTTCCGGATATAGCGCCTTCCATCATCGTAAGAAACGCGTTGTGATTGATGCAGGAATACGTCTGCGTCTGCTCCAGATCCGAAAACTGATAGGAAGACACGCCTGTAATTTCCAGAAATTCCTTCCGCTTTGGAGACTCCATCACACAATAGCGCATAATCCTTGCCAGTTCTTCTGCCGTGGTCCGATGGCTCCCGCCGTCATCTGCCCCGTCCAGACCATTGGGGGTGACAAAATGGGTATGGCTAAGTCCCAGTTCTCTTGCTTTCTGGTTCATTTCATCCACAAACTGCTCCACGCTTCCCGCCAGATGTTCTGCCAGCATCACCGCTGTATCGTTATGTGATTCCAGCATCAGAGAATATAAAAGATCCTTAAGCTTAAATTTCTGTCCTTCCACTGTCCCCAATCGGACTCTGGGCTGGGCTGCCGCATTGGCACTGACTGACACACTCTCATCCGGGTCTGCACGTTCCAATGCAAGAATGCAGGTCATGATCTTGGTTGTACTCGCCATCGGACGCTCTGCTTCGGCATTTTTTGCAAACAAAATACGCCCGCTGTCTGCATCCATCAAAACTGCCGACCGGGCGTATAACTGTCCTGGAGTATTCTCCCCGTATGCGATTTTTGTCTGTTCTTCCTCCGCATATACACACGAAACCGGAAACAGACCATTTACTGCAATCAGAAGACAAAAGCCCAGGATCAGCCCGACCCGATATGTTCGTCCTCTTTCCCTTCTTTTCTCATGCATTGCTTTTCTATTCTCCAGACATTCTTTGCTATATCCTATGTCCGAAGATTTTTAATCAGAACTACAGGTTTAACTTTAACTGTACCTCATCCTCTGCTTCTTCTTTAAAATGTGCTACCTGCTCCGGATTCGGCGCAGGAAGTTCATCCAGAGAATGCACACTGAATCTGCGCAGAAACTCTTCTGTGGTTCCAAATAAAAGCGGTTTTCCCGGCGCATCCATACGCCCCACTTCCTCGACCAGATCATATTCTACCAGCTTGCTGACTGCATGATCCGATTTGACGCCACGGATTTTTTCGATTTCCAGTTTTGTAACCGGCTGCTTGTAGGCGATGATCGAAAGCGTTTCCAAAAGTACATCCGTAAGAACCTGTTTTTTCGGCTGCTTTGCTACCCGGATCAAATATTCATACATCTCTTTTTTCGTGCACATCTGAAACGAAGCTTCCAGTTCAATGATCCGGATTCCCCGATCTTCTTTCTCATACCGATCCATCATCTGGCGGATTACTTTTTTTGTCGTTTCTTCGTCATGTCCGATCGCCTGTGCAAGTTTTTTCAGCTCCACAGAGCCTCCCATTGCAAACAAAATTGCTTCTATGGCTGCCTGCAGTTTTTTTTGCTCCATTCTTTCTCTTTCCTTCCTGTTTCTCCTGACATGCTCTTATGCTCTGTTATATCTGGGAATCGATCAGGATCTCCCCGCAGATTTCTTCCTGATAAACACGGATCATGCCCGTCTTCATCAGCTCCAGCACTGCCAGAAATGTCACCACAATATGCATCTTGCTTCTCTGTTTTTCAAGAAGCATACGAAAACTGAATTTTTTATGTGTCCTTGCATAAGTCTCCACATACAAAAGCTTGTCCGGAAGCGGTACTTCTTCTTTCTCGATCTTACCGAACTTACTCCGCACCGGATCGATCTTCTCTTCCTGCCTGCGCATCACTTCCCGGAAAATTTTCCGGAGCTGTACCAGCGTCACATCCCCTAAAAGCTGATCCAGATCTACCGCAGGAACATAACTTTTCACCTCTTTGGGAATATCTGCCTCCCGGTAAAAATACTGGTCTGCATCTACCTGACGATCCCGCAGCTCGTAGGACATATATTTGTACATTTTATACTGTAAAAGCTGTTCTACCAGCTCTGCTCTCGGATCTTCCTCTTCTCCCTCTTCATTGATCTCTTTCGGGAGCAGCATCCGGCATTTGATATCCAGAAGTGTTGCCGCCATCACGAGAAATTCACTCATAACGTTTAAATCTTCCCGCTCCATCTGCCGGATATATTCCATATACTGGCTGGTGATCTCTACGATCGGAATGTCATAGATATCAATCTTATTTTTCTCGATCAAATGTAACAGCAGATCCAACGGACCTTCAAAAACCTGCAATTTTACCGGTATCCCCATCTGTTTTATTTCTCCCATCTACCGTCTGTTTTTTCGCACTGTGTTTCATTATACGGGAAATCCTTCAAATTCTCAACTGTCTTTTTCGCCCCGCAGATGAATCACGATCATCTCTGCCTCATTCAAAAAACGAAGATTGATCGTATGAGTGCCAAGCCCGCGGCTCACAATGATCGTCTGCTCTCCTTCTGTTGTCATCTCCCCGGAATATTTCGGAAACGGAATCGCCTGAGGCGTGATCAGACCTCCGATTCCCGGCAGACGGATAATCCCGCCGTGAAGATGCCCGGAAAGCACCAGATCTGCTCCCCATTTTTTATATGCGTCAAAATAAACCGGATTGTGCGCCAGAAGAATCTCATAATCCACAGCTTCTTTTTCAATACATGCTGTTACATCCTGCTCTGTGACCCGGTATTTTTTGAATTTTGTATAAGTTGCAAGGGGCAGTTCCAGAGCCGAGATCCGGATCCGGCAGTCATCCTCCTTAAGCAGGACGCTGCTATTTTCCAGAAAATGCACGCCACATTCTTCTAATTGCTTTTGATACTCCTGATAAACCTCCCCATAGACTTCCGGTTTTCTTTTCATCCGCTGCTCGTGATTTCCGCAGGCATAATAAACCGGAGCGATCGCAGGAAGTTTTGAAACAAATTCCAGAGCCGGAGCAAAGGAACACCCTTTCTTCCCGACCAGCATGTCCCCGCCAATCAGAATCAGATCCGGCCTCGCTTTGCAGATCGCATCCAGCAAACGTTCATTTCCGGCTCCATATTCTTTATTGTGCAGATCGCTCAAAAACACGATCTTCTTTTCCTTTTTCAGCCCGTTCAGCCTGCGGGATACAACAACGTCCTCTGTCACCTTGAAATACTGCTGCTCCCGGTACGCTTCCAGCAGACAAAGAACTGCCGCCACTGTCAGAACAAAGACCACTAAGATCACTGCTTTCATGGCATTCTCCTTTTTGTCATTTTTTCTTCTTATCCTATCATTTTTTTAAATGCAGTTCAACATAAGGAAAGGTGCAGCATTTCGCTACACCCTGATTTTTTGCATCACTTTTTTCAGATAATCCAAAAATTCTGCTTTTTTACAGCTTTCTTTTGCCAGAATCTCCACTCTTCCGATTTCTTTTTCTCCCAGCTCATAGACAAGTTCGCCTACTTTCTGTCCCTTTTTCACCGGAGCTTTTACAGACTGCTTCATCTGTGCCTTCTTTGTCACCCCTGCCAGATTTGCTCCGCTTGTGTCCAGATAGCGGAACGTATCCGCATACTCACAGAGAATCTGATCTTTGACACCACCTTGCACTTCGACCGGCTTTAACTTCGGCGGATCATTGTCTTCGTATACCTGGCACTTTCCGAATCCATAATTCAGAAGCTTCGTCGCGTCCTGAAACCGCTGTTTCGAATTTTCTCCGCCCAGGATCACTGCGATCAGTTCCATCCCGTCTTTTTCAGCTGTGGCAGACACGCAGAATTTTGCTTCATCGGTGGAACCTGTCTTTAAACCTGTGGCATACGGATACTGCCGTACCAGTTTGTTCGTGTTGGACAATCCAAATTCAGAAGTCCCCTTTTTTGTGGTATGGGTGATCGTATCCATCCAGATCATGCAGTAATCATGAATCTTCGGATATTTTTCGATCAATTCTCTGGACATCAGAGCAATATCTCTTGCCGTCGTCAAATGTCCCTCGGTATCCAGTCCGTTACAGTTTTGAAACGTTGTATTTTTCATGCCGAGCCCTGCCGCCCGTTCATTCATCATCTTTACAAAAGCCTCTTCACTGCCCGCTATGTACTCTGCCATGGCGGTACAGGCATCATTGGCACTGGCTACGGAAATACATTTTAACATCGTATCCACACTCTGCGTTTCTCCGGGCTCCAAAAACACCTGAGAACCTCCCATGGACGCTGCATATTCCGAGGTTGACACCTCATCTTCCAGCGCAATTTTTCCATCCTCCAGTGCATCAAAGATCAAAAGCATAGTCATGATCTTCGTGACACTGGCCGGCGCGCGTCTTGTATCTGCATCTTTTTCATACAACACAGCGCCTGTGGACGCTTCCATCAAAACGGCACTTGGTGCCTGTACTTCCACCTCTGCCTCTTGCTGCCCTTCTGTTTTCTGAGCCGCATCCGGCTCTTCTGCCAGAGTCTGAATCCCGGGCACAACAGCCACAGAGAGACTCAGTACTGCACTTAGTAACACTGCGAGAACACGTTTCATTTCGATTCTCCATTCCCTGATCTGGTCTGTTACTATTTATTATATCCACTTCGCTTTCTTATAATACCAGAAAAATGCCAGAGAACTTAAACTCCATGTCAGCGGATATACCCAGTACACCACCTGAATGCTGTGAGTGAGCGGAATCATCACGGAAAGGAAAGACACCCGGATCACGCACCAGCACATCATCATAATGATCATGGACACCATCGTCTTCCCCGCACCGCGCAAAATTGCTGCAATGGAATGTGAAAATGCAAGCAGACAGTAAAATAACGCTGCTGTTCTGGCTTTTTCCACACCAAACCGGATGATCTCAGGAGAAGAGTCAAATGCCGCGATCAGCTGTGGTGCCAGAAGAAATACCACGACACCAATCAGTTCTGCCAATATAACTGCTGCGAGAATTCCAAATCGCGCCCCTTTTCTCGTGCGCTCCTCCTGCTTTGCACCCAGATTCTGTCCTACAAATGTCGTCAGTGCCATAGTAAAGCTGTTGATGGGCAGAAAACCGAACCCTTCCACCTTTGTGTAGGCCCCATAGCCCGCCATTGCCATCTCTCCGAATGCATTGATATTGGACTGCACGATTACGTTTGCAAACGCAATGATAGAGTTCTGCACTCCGGAAGGCAGTCCGATCTTGATGATCTGGACAAGGATTCCTTTGTCAAAACGGATTTTTCGAATCTTCAATCCATAGCTTTCCTTTGTCCGCAGCAGCTGCCAGAAACAAAGGAGTGCACTCACAATCTGAGAGATCACGGTTGCAACCGCCGCACCTTCCACTCCTGTATGAAATCCTGTGATAAACAACAGATCCAACACCAGATTGATCACAGACGATACGATCAGATAATACAAAGGATGTCTGCTGTCTCCCACAGCCTGCAGAATTCCCACCAGGACATTGTACATCACAAATCCTAAAGATCCCGCAAAATAAATCTGTAGATATGTCACCGATTCCCTCATTACACTTTCGGGCGTATCCATCCACCGCAGGATCTGCGGAGAAAGTGCCACTCCCACACCGGTCATCAAAACTCCTGCCACCAGACCAAATGCAACTGTGGTGTGTACCGCGCGCTGCAGATTTTTCTCATCTCCTGCACCAAAAAACCGGGCAACGATCACCCCCGCTCCCGCTGAGATTCCACTCAAAAATCCAATCAGCATAAAGATCAGACTTCCGGAGGAGCTGACTGCGGCCAGTGCACTGCTCCCCAGGAAATTTCCAACGATCAGAGAATCCACGGTGTTATATAATTGCTGAAATAAATTGCCCAGAAAAATCGGCATCGCAAAAAAAGTCATCTGTTTCCAGATCGAGCCGCTTGTCATAGGCGCTGCTGTCTTTGTCATAAAATCCCCCCTGTTGTTTCTTTCTTATCCTATCGCCTTTTATAAAATTACAAATAATTTTTCCAGTCCAAATTTGCCTTCATCCTGCAGCATCTGCTCCATCTTGCACTTGTTGAAATCTGAATGCTCCACTTCTCTTGCATACCGGCGTGCTGCCTCTGCAACATCCGAAAACTCCAGCGTTCCATTTTTCAAAAATACACCTTTTGCCAGCGCCCGGATCAAAATACAACCTGCCACTGCAAATTTTAGTTTCCCATATGCCTGTTCATCGTAGACTGCCCCGCAAAAGTAAGTAAATACAAAATAAACCATCAGCTGTTCCATGATCTTCTCCGTAAACACAGATTCGAACTCTTTTCTTTGCTCTGCTGACAGCTCTGATTCCAACAACATATTTTTTGCTTCTTTGACATATCCCTTCCAGTCGTCTCTGAGCACTTCCAGATGATTCAGGATCACAAACAGATTTCCGCAAACCTCCTGCTGCGTTTTTGCCTCTGTATCCAGATTGTCCAGTTTTTCCTGAAACCAGGTCCAGACACGTTCCTTCTCGTAACGCTTTAGAAGCCCATCAATCTCAAACAGGGCATTTTTGTCGATCCTCTCCTGCAGATCATGCGCCAGTGCCAGCACGATCGCCATTCTCAACCGGATTGGATACTCCCGATTCTGAAGAATCTGAAAGATCAGAGTTCTCGCGTCTTCCAGTTTAGTAAACAAGAAGAAATCAAACTCCTCATAAGTCTCTTCCCGATCCGGATTTTCCGCCTCCAGAAAACGGACCGGCTCTTCGCAGCCCAGGATCAGGTTTGCTGCTTCCGGACAGGATAAAGACAGGGAAATCTCCCGCAGTCCTTCAAATTCTTCCACATGTCTCGGATACAGCCTGCAGGTCTTGCAGAACATCCCGGATCCGTTGCCTTCTATGTACAGATCACACAGATTTTCTTCATTGAGAAAGGCACAGCGCTTCTCATATTGGCGAAACGCGCCTTCCTCCCAGTCAATTTCATTGTGCAGGCGACTGCCAAGCCGTCCTTTTATCTGTCTGTATTTTTTCAGCGAAGCGGGATCGATCATAATCTGCCACCCTGCGCAGCAAGTATCCGGACAGTCCCCGCCGATACATACAAACTTCTTATAGTAGTGCGGAATGATATACTGCATGTTGTACTCCTTTTTTATGTCACTATTTTTCAGTCGAGAAACACATACTGTTTCAATCGTTCAAACGCTTCTTTCACACGACTGTGCGGCAGCGCCAGATTCATCCGGATATGGCATGCTCCGTGGAACGGGCGACCATCCTGCCAGATCACACCCACTTCCATGCCTGCCCTCTGCAGCTCTTCAATAGTCTGGTGATGCGCCTCGCACCAGTCTGTGCAGTCTAAAAAGAGCATGTACGTCCCCTGCGGTCTGGACACGGAAACACCCGGAAATTCTCGCCTGATAAACTCCATGGCATAGGAAATGTTCGTATCCAGCACGGTGCGAAGCTCGTCCACCCACTCCATTCCTTCTTTCGAATATGCCGCAATCAGCGCATGCATAGACAACACATTCATAGAATTGTAATGGGTCATCTTCCCTTCCATACATACCCGGTCTCTCAAATACGAATTATAAATGATATGATACGAACCGATCAATCCTGCCAGATTAAATGTCTTGGACGGAGCGTAAAGCGCAATGGTTCTGTTTTTTGCATCCTCGGACACAGACTGTGTCGGGATATGCTGATATCCCGGAAGTGTCAGATCTGACCAGATTTCATCTGAGATCACATACACATCATGCTTCTGATAGATTTCCATCGCCTTTTCAATCTCCCAGCGCTCCCAGACACGTCCGGTCGGATTGTGCGGCGAACAAAAAACTGCCGCATGGATCTTGTTTTGCACAATTTTTTCTTCCATATCTTCGTAATCAATCCGCCAGATTCCTTCTTCATCCAACACCAGTGGATTCAGAACGATATTCCATCCATTGTCCTCAATACAATGTGTAAATCCGATATACGTCGGAGACTGCAGCAAAACAGAATCCCCATTGGAACACAGTACTTTCAAAGCCGAAACCACACCGCCGAGCACACCGTTCTCATAGCCTATGCACTCTTTTGTCAGATCGTTCACGCCATTACGTGTCTTCTGCCAGTTGATGATCCCGTCATAATATGCCGCTGACGGATCAAAATAACCGTATGCCGGATGCTTTGTCCTCTGGATGATCGCCTCCGGAATTGCCGGAAGCGCCGGAAAATTCATATCCGCTACCCACATCGGGATCAGATCAAACCCTTCCCGAATTTTCGCACCTGCGAAAAAATCATTGCCTGTATTGTTTCCGGCAGGCGCATCTACTGCGATGGCATCCTTTCCCCGCCGGTCCATAATCGTTGTAAAATCATACTGCATGATATCAAACCTCTTTTCCTGAAACCCGGCTCCCCACAAAAAGGGAAGGATGTTCCAAACTGGAGGCATCCTTCCATCCGGGTGCAACGAATCTTATTGTTTCTTCTATTCTAGCAAGTCAACGTGAGAAAATCAACACCCCTCTTTCGGTTCGGCAATCACCGCTGTCTATCGACCTCTTCCAGTTCATACGGCTGAAACAGTTTGATCGTTCCGTATTCTCCGTCAAATCCCGAAATCCGCTCTACCTCGCCGTTTCGCAGACGCTCAATTCCCTCTGCGATCAGAAATCCGGACTTTTGCCGGATTTCCTCCAACGGCACAGTTCTCAGAATCTCAAATTCCGATCCGATCATCCGCAGCATCTGCTCGTATTCTTTTTGTACCTTCTTACTTCGGGAAGAAACACCCACGCATGCTGAGATAACTTCCGGAAGTGGAACCAGACTTTCAAATCCATTGGCACCTTCTTTTACAAAACCTTCCGCCCTGTCCGCCAGCTGTTCAATCCGATGAGAAACACCAATGGTAATTTTTCTTCCACACACCGGACATTTTCCCTGATATGTTTCTGTCTCCATCGGTGTCAGGCAAAGATTGCACTTCCGATGGCCATCCATATGGTATTTTCCTTCCTCCGGAAAAAATTCAATGGTGCCTGCCAGACCGCTGCCATTTTGAATGGCACCTCTCAGACCTTCATAGGACCAGTCGATATCCAGAAGAGTGGCCTCTCTTCCCAGTTTTGCCGGAGAATGCGCATCGGAATTGGAAATCAGCTGAAACCGGTCCAGCATGGACACCCGCCAGTTCATCGGCGGATCCGAGGATAATCCCGTCTCTACTGCATGAATGTGAGAACTCAGATCCCCGAAGCACTCTTCCACCGTATCAAATCCGGAAAATGCTCCGAACATGGAAAAATGCGGTGTCCAGATGTGTGCCGGAACGTACATGCCATCTGGTGTTGTCTCCAGCATGATTTCCAGTAAATCCCGGCAATCCAACCCAAGAATCGGCCGCCCGTCCGAATGCAGATTTCCGATCACTTCCAGTTTCTCCGAAAGATTCTCTGCGGCTTTTAGCCCGGGAAGAATCAAAAGACTGTGAACCTTCCGCACCTTATCGCATTTCTTATAGATAGAACTGATCTCTCCGGTGATCACGAATCGGGGAATCATGTGATCCGGCGTATTCCCATCCTGAATCCTGTATTCTTTTTTTAGGACATAAAATCCGTCTTCTGCGGGCTTTAATTTTTCTTTTAACTCTTCTCTCCATGCCGGATGCGTAAAATCCCCGCTCCCGATCAGATGGATGCCTTTTCTGCGCGCCCACAGATCCAGATACTCCGGCGTACACTCTTTGCTGGTGGCTCTGGAATATCTGGAATGGGTGTGTAAGTCTGCAATATACATGTCTGATAACCTCTTTTCTATGTCTGCTATTCCTGACTTTTTTCTCTATAAAAAAATATAACACAATCGGGCAATTCCGTCAGCAAAATTGCTTGCATTTTCCATATCCAGGTAATATAATAATTTGGTGCAGATATTCTTATCGGCAATCGTCAGATTTCCGTCCGGGCAGACTGATTTTTTCTTGCCATCTGCTTTTTTTATGTATATTTTTACTCTCTTTCATTCTCTGAAAGAGAGATTCTATAAATCGAAGGAGGTTCTTATGAATTCCCGTACTTACTATGATATTCTCGGTGTTTCCCGGGAAGCTACATTACAGGAAATCACAAGTGCAAAAAATGCGCTTGCTAAAGTATATCACCCGGATGCCAATATGAATCAGGGCATCGACACCACTGCGTGTATGCAGGAAATACTGGAGGCGTACCGGGTACTTTCCAATCCCGAATCCCGGCACGAATATGACAAAGAATTAGGCGGTGGACAAATCCGTGTCTTCCGCACCTTTACCGTTGGTCCCGAGGATGATGAACAGGCTGCTCCGTTTGTCGTGTATTGGAACGCTGCCTGTCGTCTGCAGGAAACCGTAGACCTTGCGATGGAATTTTTGGAGAACAACTCCCAGAAGAAAAAACGTACGTTTCTGTTCTTCCGCCGGAAAGATGCTGCTTCTGAGGCGGAAAAACAAAAACATCTGAACAAACTGTCTGTGCGCGCCATGCAGTATATCACTGTCTTGAAAGAAGCCGGCATCCCCTCCCAGTACTGGACCGAAGATGCAATGAACTGGGTACTGATCCGTTGGAGCCACCGTCAGAATATGGACTATCGCGTACTCTTCAATCGTTACGAAAAACATCTGAATCAGGATCTCTCCAATTCCGAACGTCATAAACTTCATGTCCACGGAAAACAATTCCACAACAATCTAAAAAAACTGCTCAGCTGCGCTCTATAGGCGCAGCAGGCAGTCCTGCAGTAAGGCTTCACAGCCTTCTTTCACATCTTCGTATGTCCTGTCAAAATTCCCGGTATACCACGGATCCGCAATATCCTGCCCTGTCCGCTCTGTAAAATCAAGCAGTTTCGACACTTTTCCTTCCGGATCGCCGCCCAGAATCCGCATCATGTTTCGAATATTCATAGAATCCATCCCAATCAGATAATCAAATTCGTCATATTCCCGCTTTTCTAACTGACGTGCGCGGTGATCTCCGCACGGGATGCCGACTTCTTTTAACTTCCGCCTGGTGCCGTGATGGACCGGATTACCGATCTCCTCGCGGCTGGTAGCTGCGGAATCAATGTAGAACTGATCGTTGAGGTCGTGTCTGTCGATCAAATCCTGGAACACATATTGTGCCATGGTACTGCGGCAGATATTGCCGTGGCAAATAAATAGTACCTTTATTTTCTCCATTTTATCTCCTCATATCCTCTCAAAGCCTTATAAATACTGGCTTTTCAGCCTTTGTGCATTTTTTACTTGAAAGGTTCTTTTTCTTATAAATTCTTGTATTTTCTCATGTTTTTTCGGGCATTTGTGGTACAAATGGGTTATTTTTAAAGTCCCTAATCCCTTATGAAATAAGGCTTACATGAGTTATTTGTGCATGTTTTTGGGTTACAAACTTTTTCTTTTCCAGTTCATCCCTTACTTCTTTTAATCTGGCAAGTTCTTTCTTTGCATCATCATAGCCGGTGTGCGTATAAACATTAAGTGTTACAGATACATCTGAATGTCCCATCAGATATTGCAGTGTCTTTGGATTCATCCCTGAATTGGCCATATTGGTACAATAAGTATGCCTGCATACATGTGGAGTAACTGGCGGCAATTGCAACAAATTCTCACGATTATATTTTTCTCTTGCATGCTGCATGTACTTTTCCCAATGAAGTGCAACCATTGGCCTTCCATTCTTGTCCAGAAACAGAAATCCTCCATATCCATCCACCATCGGCTCACGTTTTGGTTTCCTTCTATTCTTCAAGATTCGAAGAAATGCTTCTTTTACATCCGCTTCCATTGGAAGTAACCGCGTACCACTTGTTGTCTTTGTAGATACGATGATATACTTCATTTCTCGAGTTCTTTGCAACTGATGATTCACATTGATAATATCTTCTTTAAAGTCCAAGTCTTTTACAGTAAGCCCACAAAATTCTGATATTCTAAGACCTGTCTTAAATAAGATATAAAATGCATCATAATACTGATTATAATGCGGATCATTCTTTACAAAATCAAGAAATTTAGTTTCATCTTCCGGAGAAACAGCTTGTCTTTTCTGACTGTCATTAACAAGTACTGTACCTAATTCAAATCCAAATGGATTTTTTAGAATCAAGTCATCATCCACAGCCATTTGAAAAGCAGGTCTTAAAACACCTCTGATGGAATGAATAGAACTATATCCTCTACAGATC
>ERZ507512.108-NODE-108-length-12682-cov-5.01996_pt1 | contig 12682 bp, 13 predicted proteins | sample MGYA00248647_ERZ507512 | MGnify/ENA primary metagenome ERZ507512 (study PRJEB26165, sample SAMN02676193) | human gut metagenome | isolation source: stool | host: Homo sapiens | place: USA | study: EMG produced TPA metagenomics assembly of the C.diff FMT (human gut...
ATCTCCCATTTACCGACTGCTTCTTCTCTTGCAGATACCTTATTACCGATAATTTCATTTGCCTCTGCTGCCTTTTTATCAATATCATATAACCGAATATCTCCGCTCATAGACGGTTCAAGTGCTAAGTCCGTCATAAATGTCCATGCCCATCCGCGAGAACCTCCTCCAATATAGGCAATCTGTATTTCTGACATTTTTCCTTTCTGATATTTCATTTTTATATTCCCTTCTTTCCAAAATGATAAGAATTTTCAACTTCTTTACTGGACATTATACTCATATATAGTATAATATTCTTATACTATTTCTTCTTTTTTTGTTGTTTTTCAAATTATTTTATCTTTTAGGAGTTTTCCGTATGCGTAATATTATTTACAAAGAATCTGATGTAGGTCTAACAATCGATCGTATCGTCCGTAATTACGATTTTAATATGCCACACAAACACATTCACGAAGAATATGAAATTTATTATCTTATTGACGGTGAACGATACTACTTTATTGAAAACCAGATTTTTCATGTCAAAAAGGGGTCTCTTGTATTTATCAATCGAAACCAAATTCACCAGACAGGACAATATAACGATTCACATCATGAACGCATTGTCATTGAACTAAAAGAAGAACCCTTTTCTTCATTCCTTGGTTGTACCGGTGAACTGGTTCTCTCAGATTTTTTTTGTAAAAATCAAGGAGTACTTGAACTTTGCCCCAAAAATCAGTCATATGTACTATCCCTTTTAGAAGGAATTGCGGGTGAAATCCGTGATAAAACCCCCGGTTATCGTATGATGGCGATGACAAAGCTCGCCCGTCTTCTCTTCTTCGCTCAAAGATTTTGGAATAATAATCATTTAACTGCCAGTACAACCGCACTTTCTACTTCTTCTACTCATCAGAAAGTTTCAGAAGTAGCCTCTTATATTAGCGAACATTATGATACGGCCTCTTCACTGGATACCGTCGCACAGCATTTTTATATCAGCAAAAGCTATCTCAGTCGAATTTTTAAAGAATTTACCGGATATACCGTTAACGAATATATCAACCTTAACCGTATTCAACAGGCACAAAATCTTCTTATAAAAAGCAACATGAATATCACTGAAATTGCCTCTAGCCTTGGCTATGAAAGTCTCACCTACTTTGAGAAAATCTTTCGGAAATATACCGAAACCTCCCCTCTTAAATACCGCAAACGTTTTCTCAAAGAGAGTGAACGTCCAAAGTCATACGCCGGCGAACAAATCAACCTAAAATAAGCCTTTTTTTGTAGGATCTTCCAGTGATTGTACATTCAAAATATTTCCCCTATAATCGGTAATTACACGTTTTCCACTGGGTACGCTGAATATTTTCTTTCCATTCAGAAAAGCTTCAGCGTATGCTCCATCATTTACAATCCGATAATTGATGTTGTTCCATTCTTGCTCATATTCGGTATCTCTTTTTCCACAGCTTCCCCAGCATATGGTTTCCTTATCAATATGAACACCATACATGCGTGAAATATATTCCAGAACGGAAAGCATTGCCGGTCCATATGCATCTTGTTCTCCTTCCAGTGCAATCGATGATGGAACAGATGTAAACGGATCATACTGTTGAACAAACACACAGTTTTCTCCAATTGCCTTGAACAATTTATTTCCCAGATTTGGCAACAACTCATAATATCCATATTTTTCCAGAGCACGAATCGCTCTCTGATAAGTCAAGGCTTCTACCTGACCACTCCAATTATTTGTCGTTACATTCCGAAACATAGGGTCATTAACCGCAACGGATGGTAATGGTAATCTGGTCCAGAATTCATTTGGATTACACAAATGTTCTTTTACAAACCGATCTGCCATCTTTTGTGTAATGCTTCCCCAATACATAGTCCGTAATGTATTATGGATGAGAATCGGCATCTGACGATGATGCTTATTTTTGTCAAAATAAGCTCCTTTTGCTTCATCCCAAAGATATTCTTTCATCCTCTGAAGAACCTGAAGACTTTTTTTTGCCCATAGCCTCTCATCCTCTTTTTGATTCTTCATCCTGCTGATTTCTGCAAGGACACTACGACAGGAATAAGAATAGCTCATCACATCCATAGATGCAATTGGTACTGCTTCACATCCCCTGGGAGGGATTTCTGCTTCCCATGCATCTGGTGCATCCATGTACCTCATTGCATGATCTTCTCCTGTATCATATTTACACCAAGTTTCCAGACACCCATCTCCATCGGAATCTCTTGTTTTCCATAAATACGCATCAAACCGCTCCAGCGTCCGGTGCAATAATTCCAAATAATCTTCATCTTTCCCCAGCAAATAGTACATATTAAGTGCTGGCTCTGGAAAACAAAATCCCTGGAATTTATTGAACTGTGGTGTTATTTTCCCGTTTATCAAAGCAATACTTCCAGGAATCCTTCCATCCTCTCTCTGGTATTCCATAAAAAGGAGCTGATTATTCAATGCCGGGGTCATGTTTCGCTTCGCATACATCTCCCCACCCATAGGTTGTGTCTCCAACCAGATTTTTTCATATCCACCGCCTTCTATTAAAACAGTTCTTCCTGAAAAATCCTTCAAATTCAATTTTAATTTTTCTTCAGCTGTATCAAACAATTTCTGAACAAGATCATCGCTTGTTTTAAATGTCACCCTACTCATACCCTGTCATCCCTCTGTTTCTGTTATTTCAAACTACTTTTTGCACCCAGATAAAACCATGCGAAATCGGCAGCAAGTGCACGTCCTGTCATATCATGTACATACATTCCAAAATGTGCTCCTGTAAATCCTCTACAATGCTCATCAGTCAGTATTTCTGTTGTACAGTCTGCTTTTGCCGTACTCCATCTCCCATCCAGACAATAAGAAAATGTAACACTTTCCCCCTTCTGATCAGTCTCTGCCCGAAGTATGATTTCTTCATCTGATGCAAGCATAATAGGATCTATCTCATCGGTAATGACTCCCGTATTACTTTTCAGCAGTACAAGAATGGAATTCTTCTCCTCATCCACAGTTTTGCCAAATACATAAAAGTTCATCGCATCGTAAAAATAAACAAGTCCTGCTAACTGCTCTTCATATGTAGGATTAAATTTCATTTTCGTGCTCGCCTCAGTACAAAATTGTGTTTGTCTTTTTGCTGCCAATGTAACTCTATGTAAAGAATTCAAGGACTCTCTTCCAATCAAATGCAAATACCCCGGTTGTTTACTTAAACTGGCATCATTTCCAAGAGGTCTTCGCGGCGAAGAAAAGCCTCCCTGTAATCTGTCCCACTTTTTCACATCAGAAAATTTATCCAATGCCTCCTTCTCTCTTCCAGACTCTTCTAAAATTCCTTTCGGGCTTTCCGTCTCATTTTGTGCATATTTTCCACCACATTTCAATCGAAACCACCCGTCATCATTCAATACTAATTTCTGCAAGGCTGTTTCTCGTCCCAACACACAATGATTTTCACTTGTCTGAGGACGAGCAGATAAGTGTGCAATATACCATTCTCCGTCCTGTGTCTGTACCAAATCTCCATGTCCGCACTTCTGCAACATTTCTTTATGCTCTTTATCCGAAGTAAGGAGCGGATTCTCCGGATCCGTCTCAAACGGCCCCCAAATGCTTTTTGAACGTGCGATTGTTACACAGTGCTCATATCCGGTTCCCCCTTCTGCCGTCAGAAGATAGTACCATTCACCAATATGATACATATGAGGACCTTCCGTACATCCTATACCAGAACCATCATAAACCTTTTTTTGTTCACCGATCAGTTTCCATGTTTTAGGATCAAGTTCCTGAACAAGAACTCCTTTAAATCCATTTACCATATTGATCAAGTATTTCCTACCATCTGTATCGTGAAACAAAGATGGATCAAAACCTACACTATTCAAATAAACAGGTTCCGCCCATTCCCCTTGAATATCATCCGTCCATACAAGATAATTGTGTGTATTATAAAAACGACCTTTTTTGGTCTTCACATCAGTAAATAACAAATAAAATCTGCCATTATCATAACTCAAACATGGTGCCCATACTCCACCTGACATGGGATCTCCTAACATATTCAACTGACTTGTCCGGGTCAATGCTGCTCCTAACTGCGTCCAATTTTGTAGATCTTTTGAATGAAATATTTTTACCCCCGGCCACCATTCGAATGTTGAAACTGCTATATAATAATCATTGCCTACACGAACAATACTCGGATCTGGACAAAACCCTTCTAAAATCGGATTATTAATCATTATCATTATCCTTTCAAACCACTGCTGCTGATTCCTTCTACCAAATACTTGTTAAAAAATAAGAATATTAAAAATACCGGTATTAGGGACAATGCAGACATTGCGAACATCGCTCCATAATCCGTTGTAGATGAGGAATCTGCGAATTGTTTAATTGCTAAAGAAGCCGTATACATTTCCGGTTTATTTAAATAAATCATCGGCCCCATAAAGTCATCCCACTTCCAATAAAACTGAATGATGATCGTTGTTACAATTGACGGCTTTAAGAGTGGAAGAATGATTCGTGAAAAAATAGAATATCGACTGCAGCCATCAATAGTTGCTGCTTCATCTAGTTCTCTTGGAATTCCTTTGATAAACTGCATCATTTGATAGATAAAAAATGCCTGACCAAAAAAGTGTGGCAAAATCAATGGCAAATATGTTCCAACCCATCCAAGCTTATTATAAATAATATACTGCGGCACCAAAATAATCTGTGCAGGAAGCATCATGGTACATAACATTGCTGTAAACCAGATTTTACTTCCTTTAAACCGGATTCTAGAAAATCCATAAGCTACACATGCTGAACTGATGACCGTTCCAAATGTAGAAACACCTGCAACAATCAATGAATTTTTAAAAAATGTTCCAAAAGAAATTCCGCCAAATCCAGACCATCCTTTAATAAAGTTTTCCCATCTCCAAACTTCTGGGATAAGGCTCAAACCACCATTTAAAATCTCCGTATTATTTTTAAATGCACCACTGATCATCCATAATACCGGATATATCATGATAATTCCGAAACCGCAGATTAGAACATGATATATAATACTTTCTATACGATGTTTTCTTCTCATAACGCTTTCTCCTCCTAGCTTTCAGATTCTGAAAATACCCAAAATTTCGATGTTTTAAAAATAATCAGAGTAAGTGCGCTGATTAGTATTAACATAATCCATGACATTGCACTCGCATATCCCATATTTGACCACTTAAACGCGTGATTGTAGACATACAATGCATAAAAGTTTGTAGAATCATTTGGACCGCCTTGCGTAATAACAAAAGCCTGTGTAAATGACATAAATGCAGAAATTGTCTGCATAACCAGGTTATACAAAATAATCGGAGAAAGACACGGCAATGTAATCTTGATAAACCGCTGAAACTTATTCGCTCCATCGATATCAGCTGCTTCATAATATGTAGTCGGTATTTCTTTTAAACCAGCAGCAAAAATAATCATAGAGGAACCAAACTGCCACGCAGCCATAGCAATCAGAATTCCCATTGCAGTTTTCGGATTACCCAGCCATGATATTTTGTCAAATCCAAGACCGGCAAGTATTGCATTAGCAAGTCCTCTTCTTGAAAAAATTGTTTTCCATACGAGTGCCACCGCAACACTTCCTCCAATTAAGGACGGAACATAATATAAAGAACGGTAAAGTGTAACACCCTTTCTTTTCTTTGTCAGAAAATATGCAACAAGAAGAGCAAATGCAAGCTTAACAGGTACAGAAATCACTACATAAATAACTGTTACCTTCATAGAATTCATGAATCGCTCATCTGCAAATAAATCAATATAATTTTTTAATCCTATAAATGATAATTCCTGACCTAATTTGTAATCTGTAAAGGAATAATACATCGATACCAAAATTGGTATCAATGTAAAGCCGAGAAACCCTACTATGAATGGCAACGAAAAGACATACCCGGCTACATTATTACTATATAAAATTTTCTTAAAATCACGTTGTTTTTTCATAATTATAATCCACCTTCACCAATCGTCTTTTCAGATAAAAACGGGCAAAAATATCTGTCTTTCCAAATATTTCTGCCCCTCATACATCCTAATTTATCACGATATTATGCTACTACAGAAACAATAGCTATGTTAGAATTTTCCCTTTGCAAATTCAAGCAAATCTTTTGCTGCTTCCTCTGGAGTCATCTCACCATACTGAACTTTTTCAATAAGCAATTTGTCATAATCTTCAATTTCTGTTTTCGGCTCCGGACTGATTACATTACTGTTTTCTACTGGGAAATTACCAATTTTATCAACAAAGTCATATATTGACTTACTTGCGTCATCCGCTTGATCTTTTACCGTTTCTCTAACCTCTGTCATAATCGGAACGCCACGTTCTCCATTCAGTACCTTATTCGCTTCAATATCATTCACAAAGTAATTGATAAATTTCGCTGCTTCTTCCTTGTGTTTCGAAGTCTTGGATACACAAAGCATTTGTGATGATTGAACAATCATTCCGTAAGCTCCATCTTTTTCAATTCTTGGAACTGGAGCAACTTTAATTTCTCTTCCTGAAGCATTTACAATAGAATTAATTTGATTGGATGCAACCCATGTCATTGCTGCATCACCTGTTACAAGATAATCATTTTCAATGTCTTTGATTTCCTTAATTGCACCAGCATCCGGATAAGCTCCAGCCTCTGTCAGTTCCTGAATCATAGCAAAGTAATCTGCAAGTGGCTCCGGATCATCCCAAGCCAGTCCGGTTCCTTCCATATTAAAAAAGTTTGCATCTTTTTCTGCCTGAGATACTCTTTGTGTCACACCTGCAATAAAGTTATCCATCTTAGAACTTCCATATACACCAAGTTTTTCTGAAATCTTCAAACAAACTTCTTTCCATTCATCCCATGTCCAATTATCTGTTGGTTCCTCTACACCTGCCTCCTCAAACATTGCCGGGTCATAAGCGATTCCATATGTATTGGTACCAACAGAAATTCCCATTTGATCACCATTATTATTTTGTGTTGTCTTTAAGAAGGCATCTGTCGTATCACTAACATCAATTACTCCATCCTCTATGTAACCACCCAATGTCTCAATACTGTTTTCATATTTGGGGAAATTTCCTCCCATCTGGAAAATGTCCCATGTATCGTTGGCTGCCACTAGTGTATCCAGCTTCGTAAAGTAGCTGTCAAAATCATAAAACTCAGCTTCTATATCCACGTTTGGATTCGCCTCTTCATACATCTCAATTACTTTATTCGTCGCATCATGCCTTGTTTGAGATCCCCACCATGCCATACGAAGAGTTATCTTATCTCCTGACTCTCCACCATTTGCTTCTGTCTGTGTATTTGCATCTTCACTTTTGTCAGATGTACCACTTCCACAACCAGTTATAAGTCCTATTGTAAGCAAACTTGACAAACATAAACATATAATTTTTTTCTTTTTCATATCCTTTTCTCCTTTTTTAATAATTATTTTAGGAATTCCCTCTTATTTATGTACATATTCTATCAAAATCTCATACTACTATCAATATATGATTATAATTCGCATGAAATAGGTTGATTTTTTGTATTTTTCAAACTATATTACTTTTTTGTAACAAATACTTATAAATATGATATCTAAACACCAAACCACACCTGGATGGTGGACTTGAATTCCTCATTGAGGAAATTTTTGAGTTTCTCAGTAAAATCAAAATCTATAGTCGTCTAGATATATGGTTTCACACAATGAGCTTAAATCCCCATTGGACTCATACAATTTCCAACTGTTTTTCGGCCCCCACAGATTCCACAATTCTACAGTCATTTTTGGAGTACCGTAGTTTGGATAGAACAAAACTACACAGCGAATTTCCTAGACTACCAATTGCTTTTTTAACAATTCAAGATCATCTTTCATATCTTGTGATTCGCACTGCAATCGGGTAATCTTTTTTGATTCCTTACTTACAGCATATATCTTATCCTCAGCAAATATTTTCCTTTTATACATAAAATATGCTCCCTCCTAAGTGACAAGTTTTTATTATTTTACTTGTCTACCTAGAAGGGAGTATATCCATCTTGCCCGTCTTTCTGAATTTTTTATTATTCTGGTAAACATCCCTCATACATAATGCTCAGTTCCCCATAGACCTGTGTCCTGTTTCGAATTGCAGCAGTCTATTTTTATAACTTCAAATGTCGTCAGATAAAGGGTTTTCAGTTATTTTTCCAGGGCTTTCTTTTCATCAGCTCCTTGATATATCGTTTATTCGTCATTATAATATCAGTTCCTCCCGCATCAGAAGCAATTACATCTTTTTCACTTTCAATTTTATCACTAATACCCAAACGGTAAATATACTGTGCTAACATAAACAAAGATAATAGAAGTAATATGCCAAAAACCTGCTTTCCTTTTTTCATCAATACCCCCTCCTCTGTCAACTTCTTCTTTTTTATTTGCTTGTATTGTTGCCTATGTCTATTATTATTTTTTTACAATTCCTGCAATGAAATCCCGCAATTCTATAACCATTTGTTATTCCAGTCCAACCCCCCTCATCATTTATGCAAACATTGTATCCTGCCCCTTGCTTCCACCACAAAGCAGAATTGCTGCATAATTTTCCTTCTACCATTTCCATTCCACAATGTGGGCATTTCATACATATTCCTCCTCTTGAATAGTGGTAGTGTCAAAAACTACCCATTTTTTATTGTTTAAATCTATTAAAAACCTTGATTTTTAGGGAAATCTGCAATAAAAAGAGCATTGACCTCCCTTTTTTGGTATAATGTCAATCGCCAAACCAACATCCCCGAAAGGAGCCAATGCTCATGGACATTATACAATACTTACTTTCTTTTATTCAATACCAACACCAACAAATCTGCTGGCTTTTAAATTTTATCTGCAGATATATCCCTCTTAAACAGTGGGCTTTCGATGATTCTCATTCTCCCAAATATCAAAAATTCAAAGTTGATGAACTTCCGGTCATTAAAACCTTTGTCAAACAGGACTGGCAATTCCTTCTAGAATACTATACATGGAAGTATCACAAATCACTCAAACCAGTGCAACGACGCAATGGAAAATCCATTCCTGAAGATACCATCTGCCCCTTATGCGGTGCTCCACACCATTTCATCTATGACAACAATGGTGGAAACGGACAATACCAGTGTAAAGTTTGTGGTCAGACTTTCATCTCAGGTGAAGTAGCTTCTGCACCTGTTCGTTTCATCTGCCCTCACTGTGGTAAGACCCTTGTAGCTAAAAAAGATCGCAAGTTCTTTCGTATACATAAATGTGTAAATCCGAAATGTCCTTATTATCTGCACAATCTCAAAAAAGTTGAGAAGAAGGATCTAAAAGAGGACTATGGCAAAAATAAATATAAACTCCATTACATCTACCGTGAATTCACTGTAGATTTCTTTACCATGGATTTAAATTCACTACCTAAGAATGCTTCATCCTTAAAATTTTCCAAACACAACGCACACGTCATGTCTCTTTGCCTGACCCTACATATCAACCTTGGATTATCTCTAAGAAAAACATCCCAAGCACTAAAAGACCTTTACAACATCAGCATCTCCCATCAGCAGATTGCTAACTATTGCAAAACTGCGGCTGTTTGCATTAAGCCCTTTGTTGATCATTATGACTATAAAACAGGAGATGTTTTTACCGCTGATGAAACCTATATCAAAGTAAGAGGAATCAAAGCTTATATCTGGTTTATCATGGATGCTGCAAGTCGTTCTATCATCGGATACCAGGTCTCAGACAATCGAAGTGTCGGTCCCTGTATCCTTGCAATGAGAATGGCTTTTCGACATCTCACAGAACTACCGAAAAAATTTAAATTCATTGCAGATGGATATAGTGCATATCCACTAGCTGCCATGGAGTTTGCTAAAAAATTTAAAGATGATTTTAAATTTACCATCACACAGGTTATCGGTTTAACCAATGATGACGAAGTTTCAAAAGAATTTCGTCCTTATAAACAGATGATCGAACGTCTCAATCGCACCTACAAAGCTTCCTACCGAACTACCAATGATTTTGATAATTATGAAGGTGCCAATTACGATTTAACCTTATGGGTTGCTTACTATAATTTTCTGCGCCCACACATCATTATCAGGTACTCAACAAAGCTGATATGCTAAATGGCGCTGATAATATGCCAGGTAAATGGCAACTGCTCATTTTCTTAGGACAACAGACCATCTTAAACCTTCAAACTGAAAGTTCTAATTGTTCTTAGATTCCGAGCCTGAGGTAATATATCCAGCCATCGAAAGCAACGCTTTCGGCTTGCCCTTGATGGCACGCAAAAGAACTGCTACACTGCTGTATTCGACGGAAGAAGTTCTAACTGTTCTTGAGTTCTTCGCCGTCGGTGATTTATCTACAGCAGTTCTTTTGCGTGCTGTCAAGGGTAGCGTAAACTTACCTCAAACTAACATATCTGCAATTTTCAAGGTTCATCTGAGCCTTTTTCTTATCGCTCAGTTTTTCATAACTCAGTTGACACTACCTGAATGGTTATTCTACATTTTAAATCTAAAGATTACTTTTTTTAATATAACATATTCAATCCAGATTGTTTCTTAATATTTTTTTATTTTTAAGTGAAAAAAAAAGCGGAACAAAATACTGCTCCTCCTGCCAATGCAAAACTCTTCGTTCAAAAATTTTAGGATTTATCACATATGATAGTATTGCTTTTGAGAGATTCCAAAAATTAGATGAAAAATAAACTAATTTATGGAAAAGGAGCCGGAAGAAAGAATACAACAAAAGATGACTCGCATGTTAGAAAACGAGATGAGACAGGTGGAAATGACAGCCATTTGTAGAAAAAAGAATAGCAGTGGGTGCTGTATTATGGTATTCTTAGGGTAATAGAAAAAGTCGCTCAAAGTGAATTTAGAATTTGAAAGAGGTGAAATAATATGAAGTGCCCATATTGTGGTAAAGAAATGATAAAAGGTTTCTTAATGAGCTCGAGAGATATTACTTTTGCAATTAACAATCCAAACAGAAATCTTTTCCGGATTAAAAAACACGATGATCTGGAATTGAGCAAAGGTTCGGAGGGGCTGCCTCATTGTGAAGCCTATCATTGCAGTAACTGTAAAAAGATTATGCTTGATTATGCAAACAGATAAATTCTAGAGAATGTGAAACTTTTTCTGTAAATAATGTTTTAGAAGGTCTTCTATGGTAAAATATTTTATCATAAGGAGGCCTTTTATTATGGCAAGAGAAAAGAAACCTGTACACAGAGTACAAATGACAGAAGGAAAACGTAACATCATTCATCAACTCTTGGAAGAATACGATATCCAATCAGCAGAAGATATCCAGGATGCTCTGAAAGATCTTCTTGGTGGAACCATCAAAGAGATGATGGAAGCGGAAATGGATGACCATTTGGGATATGAAAAATCAGAACGTTCTGATAGCGATGATTATCGCAATGGTTATAGGCGAAAAAGAGTGAATAGTCGTTATGGTTCTATGGAGATTGAAGTTCCACAAGACAGAAAATCAACTTTTGAACCTCAAGTAGTAAAGAAGCGTCAGAAAGACATTTCAGATATCGATCAGAAGATTATTTCTATGTATGCAAAAGGTATGACAACCCGGCAAATTTCAGAAACAATCGAAGATATTTATGGTTTTGAAACATCCGAAGGTTTTATATCAGATGTTACAGACAAGATTCTTCCACAGATTGAAGATTGGCAGAATCGACCATTAGATGAAGTTTATCCCATCCTGTATATTGATGCGATTCACTATTCAGTCCGTGATAATAGAGTGATTCGGAAGCTTGCTGCGTATGTCATCCTTGGGATTAATGCGGAAGGTAAGAAAGAAGTGCTTACCTTCAGTATTGGAGAAAATGAAAGTTCCAAGTATTGGCTCTCCGTCTTAAACGAATTAAAAAATCGTGGTGTAAAAGATATCCTGATCATCTGTGCAGATGGACTCACAGGTATCAAAGAAGCGATTGCGGCAGCATTTCCTAAGACAGAATATCAAAGATGTATCGTTCATCAGGTAAGAAACACCTTAAGATATGTTCCAGATAAAGACAGAAAAGCATTTGCTACAGATTTGAAAACGATATATCAGGCAGCGGATGAAAAGAACGCTTTGGCAGCTTTGGATCGGGTAACGGAAAAATGGACTCCGAAATATCCGAATTCCATGAAACGCTGGAAGGATAATTGGGATGCCATTTCCCCGATTTTCAAGTTTTCAGCAACAGTTAGAAAGGTCATTTATACAACAAATGCCATTGAATCGCTGAATTCCACTTATCGGAAGCTGAACCGTCAGAGGAGCGTCTTTCCAAGTGACACAGCCCTTTTAAAAGCCCTTTATCTGGCTACCTTTGAAGCTACGAAAAAATGGACAGCAACGATCCGGAACTGGGCACAGGTCTATGGTGAACTAAGCATTATGTATGAGGGACGCTTACCGGAATAATAAAAAAGGTCAAAAAGACGGGCGGATTTCCCGCCCGCTCTTGACATGCAATTTTGTAACTGTTACATATAAGTCAAGACCACCGGCTTAGCCGGTGGCTTGTTCTGCCCCTATAAGGGGCTATTA
>ERZ507512.162-NODE-162-length-9987-cov-5.44442_pt1 | contig 9987 bp, 10 predicted proteins | sample MGYA00248647_ERZ507512 | MGnify/ENA primary metagenome ERZ507512 (study PRJEB26165, sample SAMN02676193) | human gut metagenome | isolation source: stool | host: Homo sapiens | place: USA | study: EMG produced TPA metagenomics assembly of the C.diff FMT (human gut...
AGTCTGACGAGAAAAGAACAGACGATTTTCAGAAGAAGAAATATCGGATTTGTATTTCAGAATTACAGCCTGATGCCAGTGCTCAATGTGTATGACAATGTGGCATTACCGATTACTTTTGACAAAGGGAGTCATGTGGATCGAGAGTATATCAGGGGATTATTAAACGAGCTGGGATTGTGGGAGAAACGGAAACGATATCCGAGTGAGCTCTCCGGCGGTCAGCAGCAGAGAGCTGCAATTGCAAGAGCACTTGCAAACAAACCAGCCCTTCTGCTCGCAGATGAACCGACCGGGAATCTTGATTCTAAAACTGCGGTGGAGGTAATCGGCCTGTTAAAAGCCAGCAGTCAGAAATACCATCAGACGGTGCTGATGGTGACACATAATGAAGCGCTGGCACAGACCTGTGACCGGATCATCCGGATCGAGGACGGCAGGCTGTATCAGAGAGAAGACGCATTTTATGGGGAAGGCGGTGAGCTGTAATGAAGCAGATCATACGTCTTGCCTGGTCCTATCTGAAATATTATAGAAAACAGACGATGGCTCTGTTTCTGGGAATTGTTTTGTCCTGTGCTCTGTTTACCGGAATCGGTTCACTTCAAAAGAGCGGAAATCATGCAGCAAGAGAAAATGCCCGCACAAAATCCGGAGACTGGCACTACACGATGCGCTGTGACACAGACTGGTTTGAGGAGTTTGAAAAAACGTATCAGCCGGGAGAAAAAGAGCAGGGTTACTGCGTGGAAAAAACCGGTGTGCTGACGATGCGCAAAGTGACAGAGGAGCCTTATGAGATCGAGCTGGATTACGCAGAAGAAGGTTATCTTTCTATGATGGGAAGAACGTTGAAAGAAGGCAGATATCCGGCAGAGGAAGGAGAAGCGGCGCTGGATGAATTTACACTTCGGAATCTGGATATTCCGCGTAAGATCGGCACGACATTTACATTGGATGGAGAAACATTTACGTTGTGCGGAATTGTGTCAGAGCAGCCGTCCGCTCTTACGCAGCGGATGCAGGTATTTGTGGATCCGACACGGGATTATGGGACAAATGGAACATTCCTGTATGTGAAATTTGAAGAGTCCAAAGATATTTACAGACAGATGAGCGCATTTGCAGATACATTTGGAATTTCCAAAAAGGAAATTGCGGCAAACTGGGAGCTGGTGGAATGGCTGAAAAATGGAACCCGTATCAATGCGGCAGAAGCAGTGAAGACCGGGATTCTCCACTGGAAGGAAGCAGGATTTCCTTATATCTGGGGGAATCTGGACGACAAGTGGAATCTGAAGGATAAAGCGGTGCTGGCAGCGATAGGTGTATTTGGAGCATTTGTGATCTACAGTCTGTTTCAGGTATCAGTACGGAAAAGAATGTCACAGTACAGTGTCATGCAGACACTGGGGATGGAGTCAAAATGTACGTTTGGTGTGCTGACAAGCGAGTTGTGGATGATTTTTGCAGTGGCTTATCCGGTTGGATGTGTTCTCGGAAATGCAGCAGCATGGGGGATTTATCAGAAAATCGGCAGTATTTTTGTACGGACAAAGGGAATTCAGCATACGAATATGTATGTCGCAGCAGAGGCGGCCAGAGAGGCTGCACAGGCAGGACGTGCACAGGCGGGCGCATTTCAGGTTTCAGGAGAGGCGATTTTCTTTGGAGCGGTCTTTCTGCTGTGCCTGCTTACATTTGTAAGTTTGATTTTAGTGAGGCGGATGGAAACGCTGACACTGCGGGAAATGATCACAAAAGAAGACAAATCACAGACAAAGAAACGGCAGATTTACAGCCTGAAACAAAAAGATCTGACAGGTATCCTGACAAAGAAGTTTATGTTTTCAAGAAAGAAAACTTTTATCGGAATCATATTGTCTCTGTCTGTGGGGAGTGTTCTTTTTTTAGGAACTGCCTATCTGACAGAAAATGCAAAGATCAACAATGAACTGACATTCAAGGCAGATGACGGACTTGGTTCGGATATTCAGGTGTATGAAGATTCAGATTCACTGTCCGGTCTGATTCCAAAGGTATGTGCAGAGCAGATGGAAAAGATAAGCGGATTGGAGTCTGTCAGACCGGTGCGGTATATGGCGGGAGAGCTTACGATGTCAGATGATGTTTTTCACTGGCCGGAGTATTATATGGGCAGTGAGAATCCGGAGGAAAACATTCTGGATGCAGATTCGGATATGGTGGAAAAATTCAATGGAAGACTGGTGAGAAAAGCAAACGGAGAATATGGATTAAAGGTCAATATCTACGGATATGACGACAGGATGTTAAAGGAGTTGAATGACTATCTTCTGGAGGGAAAGATCGATCCGGAGAAAATGCGGGAAGAGGATACGGTGATATTGGCGACGCTGATGGACGGACAGGGAAATTATGATGGAATCAGTGTGTCTCCCGGAGATGCGCTTTCAGTCAGGACACCGAAGACTGCCCAGACAGAATTACTGAAATTTCAGGGGGAAGACTCTCTGTATCAGAATTCGGATCTTCAAGTCCAGGCAGTTGTCAGCAGAACACTGGCAAGAGTGGATCGGTTTTACGGGAATGGAGCAGCCAGCATTATTATGACAAATGAACAGATGCAGAAATATTTTGGCATCGAAGGATACCGGACCATCAGCATTGCATTGAAAGAACATGCGGATGCGGTCGCAGTGACAGATGAGATCCGTAAAGTTGTTTCCGGAGTATCCGACTGTGTCGTCAAGGATTATACGGAACAGATCAAGGTGCAGAACTTTTATCTGAATCAGAAAATGCTGTTCTTCTATGGAATTGCGCTTGTCCTTCTGGTGATCAGCCTTCTGCATATCATGAACAGTATGCAGTATCTGGTGACAGCCAGAAAGCATGAATTTGGAATTTTAAGGGCGATGGGGATCACGGATTCCGGTTTTCGGATCATGCTGCTCAAAGAAGGGCTGCGGTATGGGGTATATTCCAGTATTGTGATGGTCGCACTTTATCTGTCGGTACAAAAAGTGTTATACTATTTTATGACACATGTATTTTTGTATCTGCATCCAAAATCAGGTATTCAGATTGTGCCGGTTCTGATCATGATCCTGGTGAATCTGGCAATCTGTGCAGCGGCAGTGGTGATTTCCGGACAGTCGGTGCTGAAAGAACAGGTGGTGGATGTGATCCGGGAGTAGACAGGGGGGGGGAAAACAAATGGCACATATATTTGAAAAAGAATTTGCACCACAGCCAAAGGATGATTTTTATCTGCAGGATCGTGAAGAAGGGGATACCGTTTGGACGACTGCACATGGTAAAAGATCGGTATCTGTAATCGGCGGTCAGTCTGGTCCCACATCCGTTTTTCTGGCGGGGACGATAGAACCCGGTGATCAGGCGGCGTATTCATCCCCTCATTTTCATCCGGTGAAAGAAACAATCTGGAAACCGGTATTTTACAGGCAGGAGCTTGAAGAAAAATATCTGAGCATCAGGTTGGATAAATCGTGTTTGAAACAGTGGTAAAATTTCCTAAAAAATGACAGTCCTTTTCTTACAATACAGTCAAAACGACAAAATGAAAAAAGAAGGTAAGAAAAGGAGAAAAATATGCCAAAGCATAAGAGAGAAAGTTTGATTTATACGGTAATGATGTGTTTCGTGATGGTACTCTGGATGAGTGTTTACAACGTGACGCTGCATATGGGACAATTCGGTGTGGAGACTTTAAAGGAAGCATGGCTTGGCTTCCCGGTGGCTTATATTTTTGCGATGGTGTTTGACTGGTTTGTCGTATCAGGGCCGGCCAAAGCATTCGCATTCCGGTTTCTGGTTAAACCGGACAGCAGTGTGCTTCAAAAGGTGATCGCTGTTTCCAGCTGCATGGTAATACCGATGGTGATCATTATGTCGTTTTACGGAGGTGTGGAAGCCTGCGTAAAAAGTGGAGAATGGGGAAGCTTACTTCTGATCTGGCTGACCAATATTCCAAAGAATTTTATTATGGCACTTCCATTCCAGCTGTTGATCGCCGGTCCGTTGGTAAGAAAAGTATTTCGAACCGCATTTCCGGAGGGAACCGTACTTTTAAAAGCAAATATCTGAATGTAAGCAATATCCTATGAAATCTATGCTGTTGGCAATTTGAATTAATATATGGAACTATGATGGTAATAAAATAACAGAGTAAAATATATGTGGATTCATTTTTTCAGAGTCAGGGAGTTGGTGATGTGCTGATCCGATATGCGATAGAAGAATTTGGTGCAGACAATTTATGGGCGTTGGAAAAGAATAAAAGAGCAATTTCGTTTTATCAAAAGCATGGATTTCAAGTGACAGGTAGGAAAAGACTGGAAGAAGATACAACGGAATATCTTGTAAAATTAGAAAGATAAGTTTTGGACAGAAGCAGAAGGCGAAATGCCTTCTCTTTTTTAAATGAAAAATAAACAGTATATAACAGTTGACAACAGATGTAAACTGTTATATACTGTTTATAAATAAAGGAGGCACATATGAAAATTATAATCAACAGTTCATCGATGGTACCGATCTATGAACAGATCGTAGACCAGGTCAAGGCACAGATTATAAGCGGCGAGCTGAAAGAAGATGACAATCTGCCGTCTGTCCGGACCTTGTCAAAAGAATTGAGGATCAGCGCACTGACTGTAAAAAAAGCATATGATTCTCTGGAACAGGAAGGATTTACGGTTACCATACACGGAAAGGGCACCTATGTGGCTGCCGCCAACAAAGAGATGATGATGGAAGAGTATCGCCGGGAGGTGGAAGAAGAGCTGACCGAGGTGATACGCAAAGCAAAAAGATACGGCCTGCCGGAAGAGGATATCCGGAAGATGCTGGAGCTGATATTGGAGGGATAGCATATGCTGAAGTTAGAACAGGTAAAGAAGCAGTATAAAAATTTTACACTGGACTGCTCACTGGAAGTCAGACAGGGATGCATTACCGGACTGATCGGACAGAATGGAGCCGGGAAGTCCACGACATTTAAAGCGGCTCTGGGACTGATCCATACAGATGGAGGGACCATTGAGATGCTGGGAAAGCCGGAGAGAGAGCTGAAAGAAAGTGACAGACAGCAATTGGGAGTCGTACTTTCTGATGCAGGTTTCAGTGAGTATCTGCAGGTAAAAGATGTGATCGCTGTAATGAAGTCCATGTATCCGAATTTTGAAAAGGACTGTTTTATTTCCAGATGTGAACAGTTTCAGATTCCGCTGGATAAGAAGATCAAAGAGTTTTCCACCGGAATGAAGGCAAAACTTAAGGTACTTCTTGCATTATCTCATGATGCGAAGTTCCTGATTATGGATGAACCGACAGCCGGACTGGATGTGGCAGCAAGAGAAGATGTCCTGGATCTTTTGCGGGAATATATGGAGGAAAAAGAAGAGCGTGCGATTTTGATCAGTTCCCATATTTCCAGCGATCTGGAAGGGCTGTGTGATGATCTGTATATGATCCATAATGGAAAGATCGTGCTGCATGAGGAGACGGATGTATTGCTTGGCGAATATGCGGTATTAAAAGTGGATGAAGAGCAGTATCAGGCTCTGGATAAACAGTATATTCTCAGCAGAAAGAAGGAAGCTTTCGGATATCAGCTTCTGACGAATCAGAAGCAGTTTTATCTGGAAAATTATCCGAAGGTCGTGGTGGAAAATGGAACCATTGATGAAGCAATTTTGATGATGATCAGGGGGGAGAGAGTATGAAAGGGCTGTTGGTAAAAGATTTTTGTATTCTGAAGCTGCAGAAGAATGCAGTGCTGGTACTTCTGGCAATGTGTGTGGTATTCACAGTTTTCATGAAAAGTCCCACTTATATTGTCAATCTGTTTCCGCTGTATGGCTTTCTTCTTGTATTGGGAACACTTACATATGATGAATTTGACAGAGGATATTCATTTTTGTTTACACTTCCTGTATCGAGGCGAGGATATGTGAAAGAAAAGTATGTGTTTGGCTTACTTTTCTGTGGAGGAATATGGACCCTGTCTGTTCTGATCAGTCTTATCTATGTCTGGATCACAAAAGAGATTCCGATCGATGATGCACTTATGGTGAATTATGCAGTATCAATCATACTCGTTCTTGTATTTATGGGGATTTCCATTCCGGTACAGTTAAAGTACGGAAATGAAAAAGGAAGGCTGGCAGTTGTTGCAATTGGAGTTGGAGGATTTGCAGTGATTGTCGGTGGAATTCAGCTTGGAAAAGTTTTTGATATTGAGATGACAGCGGCTTTGCAAAGGGTCGAAAAGATGGGGGCAGGTACAGTCAGTGTGATCGGTTGTATTGTATCCGTGATCCTTATCGTAATTTCTTATAAAATCAGTGTGCGTATCATGGAGAAAAAGGAGTTTTAGCCAGAATTAAGGGAGGTACGGTATGGAGCTGACAATTTTGATCGTTGTCCTGTTTTTGGGTGTGGGAATTCCCTTGCGGAATAAGAGATATAAAAAGTGGAAAAAGAAACGAGAAGATAAAAATGGAGAAGGATTTAAGGGGATATGATAGCATTTCTGGATGATTACTTCAATAAAGCAAAGGGCGATCGTGAGTGAAAGTTTAGATTTGTTAAGAATTGAATCAGAAATGTTTAAGATTTTTCATGGATAATGAGACCCATCAAAGACAGATAAGCCTTTGAAATAAAATCAAGAGGAAGAAGGATATCACAAGCTGAAAGGATGTTACAAAACGAAAGATATTTTAAAAAGAGGAACTATATTATGCATGGCAGCAATGTTATCTTTTGGAACAGTAGCATGTGGATCGAACAGCAGTAAATCTGCAAGCTCTTCTGAAAAGAGTACAGAAAGTTCAGCCAGCAGTAGCACAGAAGCGGGTAAGAGCACAGAAAGTACTTCAGGCAGCAGCATAGACAATTCTACAAGTAAGAAATCAGAAACTTCTTCAAATGACAAGACTGGCAGTTCTTCAAGTTCAGGGACTACATCAGGAACAACATCAGAAAGTAAAGTGGATTAAAGATGATCGTAAGAGTGTATGTTTTAACAGACGTACGCTCTTAATTTTTGCAGGAAATCTTTTCCGGAGAGGAGCTGGATATGAAGAAAGAACAGGTATTTCTTATTGAAGATGATGCAGATATAAGAGAAGGCGTACGGATTCTTTTAGAAAGTGAAAATAAAAGATGACGGGAAAATGTGCGGTTATGAAGGAGAAGAATGGGTTTCGGATTACGATTTTGTTCCCGGTCGCAGACAGCTAATGCGTCAAACAAGAGCATCAAATATATGAAAAAAACATAAAAAGAAAGACATTTTTAAAATTCAATGGTAAAATGTAACTATCCGATGGAAAATAGACGTATAGCGTAGGAAAGGCGGAGCAGTATGGAAAATTTTAATTTTTGTGTTGGTACCAGAATTTTATTTGGAAAAGGACAGGAAGAAAAGCTGCCGGAGCTTTTACGCCCATATGGAAATAAGGTACTGTTGACATATGGCGGCGGAAGTATCAAACGGACAGGACTTTATGACAGGATTAAAAACCTGCTTCATGAGTTTGAGATATTTGAACTTGGCGGGATCGAGCCGAATCCGAGGATTGAGAGTGTCTATGCGGGTGCGGAAATCTGCAGGGAAGAGGATATCGATGTGATTCTTGCAGTAGGAGGCGGCAGTACGATCGACTGTTCCAAAGCCATTGCGGCTGCTGCATATTATGAGGGAGATGCGTGGGATCTGATCTTACATCCGGATCGGATTGAAAAAGCGCTTCCAATCTGTACAGTGCTGACGCTTTCTGCAACAGGAAGTGAGATGGATAATGGCGGAGTGATCACCAATCTGAAGACGAAAGAAAAACTGGGCTTTGGAAATCCGCTGTTGCTGCCGAAGGCATCTGTTCTGAATCCGGAGAATACTTTTACAGTACCTGCAAGCCAGACGGCAGCAGGCAGTGCAGATATTATGTCACATATTCTGGAGGTGTATTTCGATACCAGAAATGCAGCGGTTCCGGATCGGATCAGTGAAGGGCTTTTAAAAACTGTGATCCAGTATGCGCCGATCGCAGTGCGTGAGCCGGAAAATTATGAAGCACGTGCAGAGTTGATGTGGACGTCTTCGCTGGCGATCAACGGAATCTGTTCCACAGGAAAAGACTGTGCATGGAGCTGTCATCCGATGGAACATGAGCTGAGTGCTTATTATGATATCACACATGGAGTGGGGCTTGCGATCCTGACTCCGCGCTGGATGCGATATATTCTGAATGAACATACGGTAGAAAAGTTTGCAGAATATGCAAAAAATGTATGGGGAATCGCAGAAAAAGCGGATCTTTTTGAAACTGCAAACGCAGGAATTGATGCGACAGAGGAATTCTTAAAAAGCCTGGAAATCCCGATGACCTTGTCTGAGGTAGGGATTACAGAAGAACATTTTACAGAAATGGCAGAACATGCAGTGATCTTTGGCGGACTGTCAGAGGCATATGTTCCGCTGAAAGCAGAAGATGTCGTGAATATTTATAGAATGTGTATGTAAAGAATTTCGAAGAAGGAGGAAATGACAATGGAGACATTACAGTTAAGAGAGGACTTTTACTGGACTGGAATTGTAGATGACCAGCTTAGGGTGTTTGACATTATTATGTATACAGAGTTTGGAACAACTTATAATTCCTATATTTTAAAAGCAGGGGATAAGACGATCCTGTTCGAGACGGCAAAAGCAAAGTTTTTTGACGAATATCTGGAAAAATTAAGTGAGATCACGGATATTAGAAAGATCGATTATCTGGTAGTCAACCACACTGAACCGGATCATGCAGGAAGTGTAGAGCGGCTTTTGGAGCTGAATCCGGGATTGAAGATTATTGCCACAGGATGTGCCATCGGATTTTTAAAAGAGATCGTAAACGGGGAATTTACGGCGATTCCGGTGAAAGACAATGAGACCATGAAGATAGGCAATAAGACGCTGCGGTTTTTGATCGTGCCGAATCTGCACTGGCCAGATACGATGTACACTTATATAGAAGAAGAGCAGATTTTAGTGACCTGCGATTCCTTTGGTTCTCATTATGGATTCCATGATATTTTGTTAAGCAAGGTGACACAGTGGGAAGATTATGTGCGTGCCACAAAATATTATTTTGACAATATTATCGGACCGTTTAAGCCGTTTATGTCTAAAGCACTGGCAAGAGTGCGGGAGTTGGATCTGAGTATGATCTGTACCGGACATGGACCGGTGATCGATGACAAGATTTCGTGGATGCTGGATACTTATGAAGAGTGGTGTACTGTCGTGAATCCAAATCCGAAGAAAACAGTGATCATTCCGTATGTAAGTGCTTATGGATATACTGCCCAGCTTGCTCAGAAGATCGCAGAAGGAATAAAGGCCAGCGGAGATATAGATGTGCGCTGCTATGATATGGTAGAGGCAGATCAGGCAAAAGTGCTGGAAGAACTCGGTTTTGCAGACGGAATCCTGTTTGGAACACCTACCATTGTGGGAGAGGCGCTTAAGCCAATCTGGGATCTGACGACTTCTATCTTTGCAGGGACACATGGCGGAAAACTGGCCAGTGCATTCGGCAGTTATGGATGGAGCGGGGAAGGCGTTCCTCATATAATCGAACGATTGAAACAGCTGCGGATGAAAGTAGCAGACGGATTTCGTGTGCGGTTTAAACCGGGCGAGGACAATCTGATCGATGCATTTGACTATGGATATAATTTCGGATGTATCCTTCAGAATAAAGAAAATAAAAGAGCAGAAAAAAGCGGTGCACGTCAGCTTGTAAAATGTCTGGTCTGTGGAGAAATCTTTGATTCTTCACTGGAAGTGTGTCCGGTCTGCGGCGTCGGAAAAGAGAATTTTGTTCCGGTGGACGCACAGGAAAGTGAGTTTTCCAATGATACAAAGGATTTCTATGTGATCCTTGGAAACGGAACTGCAGGCTGGAATGCTGCGGCTGAGATCAGAAAGAG
>ERZ507512.170-NODE-170-length-9653-cov-3.90665_pt1 | contig 9653 bp, 3 predicted proteins | sample MGYA00248647_ERZ507512 | MGnify/ENA primary metagenome ERZ507512 (study PRJEB26165, sample SAMN02676193) | human gut metagenome | isolation source: stool | host: Homo sapiens | place: USA | study: EMG produced TPA metagenomics assembly of the C.diff FMT (human gut...
CAATCTTCTTTATGTGCATACATCGCGAGGCGCGGAACGGCTGCCAGTCCTTGTTCGCGCAAAAGGGCAGCGCAGGCCGCGTAACCGAAGTGGTTTTCATGCGACATGTAGCTGGCTTCTCGATCGCTAAATATATCCTGGCTCCAGTAACGTGCGAGTTCTTTCACCGCCTTAGGGTCATCAGCAACAACTTTTAACCACTCTTTTGAGCGAAAATGAGTTTGCGAACATTCAAGGCTTACCAGCTCGTTGGCGATTTCGGGTTTTTCCGGGAGGTTCAGCGCAATAAAAGGGCGGCGAACTTTGGTTATTCCTGGCAGTGCGGCAATGAGTTTGTCGGCGCAACGCTGCCAGCAGGTTTCCTCTGCCAGAGAGAGATGCTTACGTAATCGGAGATCGAATTCGTTATAGGTTTCTGAGCGATAACCATAGCCATAGTCCTCGTTCTGATACTGCAATGTTACTACCAGAGGATCACTCTCATAACACCGTACAATAAACTGGCGTGCAATCACCACCTCAGTTGCATATTCCAGCCCCTCTTGTTGGACGATTTCGTCGAGCAACTGTTGGCTATCATTTTGCGCGATACAGGCTAGCGCCGCCATTGTCCGGGCCGTGATTGAGGGTTTGTGTTCGCCGATCAAGTTGATGGCCTGCGTGATGGCGGACTGCCACTCCAGTGAAAAGTTTTCATAACGCCAGACAATGTTTTTTTTCTTCTCTGCTTTTTGTAGCAATTCATCACCCAGTGTCTGAATGATGCTTTCAGTGATAACAGGCACCGGTTCGCCTGGCCAATTGCGATGGCTGAGTGGTGTTTTGCCTTTTTTATATTTAAGTTCCAGTTGGGCGTTATCCGCCAGCCACGGTAATTCCTTGTCCATGCTCTTTCCTTATTCAAACAGGGCTTCAATATCGTTAATTAGCTCGCTGGCGGTGATGGCATCGAGTACGGAGAACTGCGCTTCCTGTGTTGAATTACTCCCCCAGCCATAGCTTTCCGCTTTGCCTTCCCATAGCCACAGCTTGCTTAAGAGTTGCTCGGCACTCAGTTCGGCTGGCGACATGCCTACCGCAAAACCTTCATCGATTTCCATGATTAACGACCAGCGGCCCAGGGGGTTGATCATCCAGCCGATCCAGCCAGCATCCTGCGGGGTGCCCTTTATCCAGCCTTTATTCGCCAGCCCCATTACCCGACCACTCGGGCATTTTCTGCCTGTCCAGCGTGTCAGTTCGCTGGCGTTGCGCTCGGCTTCTGTCAGCGCGTAACTGTTACGATCAAGCTGGCGGAACGGTGGTAACAGTTCGTAGTCGGCAAAAAGCTGCCCGAAGGCGGCAGCATCCGTCGGTGATATTTCCAGAACGTGAGGAATACCAATAGAGATATCGCCTTCCGGCAGGGTGAAAAGATCATCGTCAGCGGTGCTGTAGCTGTTATCTTCCGCTACGCGAAAGCAAGCCAGTAGCTGGTTTTCGGCGCTATAAACGCCCCAAATCAGACGGCGGGTTAAGTGGCGGGCCAGCGGATGCTCAACCAGGAAGAGCTGAAAGTTTTCCGGTGACCAGCGGCGACGCAGGCACATAGCGGATTCCAGCCTTGCTACCTGCTGGGCGGCGACGGTACGCGCATCTTTTTTCAGCAATTTGTAGCGGTTAACAGCATCGTTCGCCTGTGATTCATCATCGCTTTTGTTTGGTTTGGGCAGGTCTTTCAGACGACTGCCGGAAGCGTCACGCACAAACGGTTTTAAGGTTTCATCAAAGCTGACGGTGAACTGGCGTGGGCCGAAATCCAGCAACAACGAACCATTATCATCCAGACCGAGATCCGGTGCTAACCGATCTTCAAGCTCCGCCACCGTGAGTTCGCGGCTCTCGGCAATGTTGGCTATTTTTTCTTTTGCCCGCTCCTGTAATGCTTTGAATTTCAGTTTCTGGGTGATGCCGTTAAGCTGCATCAGGGCGATATCACTACCGATAGCAGCGAGAATATCCAACCCGACGGTGGCGCGTTTATGCTGGGATTCACCAGGCCAGGCGCGAATCAAAGGCGTCAGTTTGCGGGCGGTGTCATCGTTACCGAGAACGCCTAACGCAGTGAACGCCCAACTCTCTTTCGACGGCGCGCCAGCGGTCTGCCAGGCGGTAAACAGATCCCAGGCAAATTCAGCCAGTGAGTCGGTGGTACAGACATCTTTCACCTGCAATAATCCCGGATACAGTGCCTCTTCCTGAGGGAAGCGGAGCATTTCACCGAGGTGGAGGAGTGCGCTATCAGGCAGTGATTGGGCGTTTGCTTTTAATAACGGGCGCGTCCAGAGCGATGGCTGATAAAAGGTCGGAAGAGTGGGGATTTTTGTCGGGTGATTATCTAAGGGATCGAGCGCAAGGAGAGCGTTCACCGCATCGGTTACTTCCGGCTGGTTATAACGCCGGGCGATTTCTTGCAGCAATGGCTGATGACCGTTTTCAGTAAGCATACGCAAGGCAGCACGGGCGTTGTCCTGTGCTTCACCGGTTTTGCCGAGCGCTGCAGGCAGCAGGCCGGTAATGGCGTGTTGCGGGTATTTCAGCAGCCAGCTACGGGCATCTTGTCGTAGGGTTTTGAGTTTGTTGAAGGCGCGGGCGACGGCAGGTGCCAGCTCACTCGCTGCGAAGTAATTCGTTATGGGCAAGGCTTCCTGTGGATAGCGTGCAAGTGAGTTCACTAACCCAGGTAACCCTTTGAATCCAAAATGTAACATGGCGTATTCGGTATCGGTATGCGGAGATAGAGTAAGGGCATTCCATGCTCTTACTGCTTTCTCCAGCGGCAATGTTGTCAAAATCCCCAAATGCCAATAATGCCCGGTAGGTGAATGAAACACCTTAAATTCACTTATTAAGGTTGAATAATCTTCATTTAGCCATGCCTCAACTACCGCTTCGGGAGCTTTAATATATGTACCAGCGATCCGTCGTTGAAAACCCATCCTTGCCAACAGATTGGCAGTACTTTCTTCATGACTAACCGTGATGTGTTTTGAATACCAGATATATTTCGCCAAAAGTTGATTACTGATTTCTTCTGTCAGATAACTGATTGGCTCAATACCTAATGGTGCTAAATCCAGCACTGGAATCGGCGATTTTTTCTTTTTCGAAAGCCATGGTGGGGAGACTACTATGGCCGGCAGTAGATCGGCGCTGGCATGGTTTGAGGGCTGTGTCAGTTGTTGCTGGCATGATTTCAGCACTGCAACTGCGGGTGTCGAAAGCCAGGGAATGACCTGTTCTGCTAGTGTCGGTTGCGAGATAAGCATCGTCATTAGCATAATGCGCCAACTATTCTCTTCTTTTTGCACTAGAAGTTCCGCCAATGCTGCCAGTGCTGCGTGTGGGAACGCAGCGCAGGCTTTCGTCATTCGATCGTGACAGCGTTTAGTATGCCCGGCTACACGTATAAGCAGTGTTAATGCGAACGGATGATTGATATGACGCAACACATCGGCGCAGTAGTCACTTGCGACATAGGGAGCAAATCGGGGCAGGGCTGCAACACCTTGCTCCTGTAATACGGTGGCTGACCATATCGCACCACAATAGTAATCATCAAAAATGGCATATGGCTCGTGATATTTTTCTAATGAGGCAAGAATGTGCTCATCAGTCGCCACTATTTTTAGCCACTCAAGCGAGGGTAATTTCTTTTGCCCCAGTAGACGCTGGGCAATTTCATGTGCAATTCCTGGTTTTTCGGGTAATAACAAAGCAATTAATGGTTGCCGCCATTCTGGAATATGTGGAATTGCGGCAATAAGTTTTTGTGCACATTTTTGCCAGAGAGACTCTTCCGCCAGTGATAAATGTTTACGTAGTCGTAATTCAAAGCTGGAATATTGCTGCAAGTAATCAGGTGAAATGCCAGACGACAGGAAAACAATATTATTGTTGACATAATCCCATTCAATAGATATTTGTTGAAGATGTATTATTACATCAGTAGCATATTCCAGACCGCCTTCCTGAATAATTTGATCCATAACATCCTCACGCTCTTTATATCTCGTGCAGTGCAGTTCAAGTGCCGTGAGTACAGCCATTACCGGTGATGGTAATTTTGTCGTTTTCGGGCTGTTAATCAGATCGATCGCCTGAGCGATGAAGTTTTGCCACTCTAAAGTACAGGCGCTGAAGTCAAATGTAGCTGTTTTGTTATCCCGTTGCGACACGCCACAGGCTAAGCGACGTAACTGGGTTAATTTATCTACAGGTGTAACAGGATCTCCGGGAAAGCGGCGATGGCTTAAGGTGGTGGGTACGACTTCAAGCGGAAAAACGACAGCAATATCTTTTGCCAGCCACGGTAAAATAACGTCTGTATTTTTGTCAGCCACGTAGATTTCTGGTGTAACTGAGGGCTGTTCCTGAATGATGGTAGAAAAGTCAGATAATTCGAGAGATTTCGTTACCGTTCGAGTATGTTTCGATGGAGCATTCTCCGCTTGTTCCACATACCCCTTTTTCGTTTTCTCCGCAATCAGCTTGAGTTCCGCTTTTCCCGCCGCCGCAGCATCTGCAAAGCTTTTTACCTGACTTTGCCCGTTGGTGCCGACTTTGCCCCAACTGATATTCAGTTCGTTTCCCTGCTGCTCCACCGCCCAGAATTTATGTGATTTTTCGTCCTGATAAATATAGGTTTTCATTGCAAAGTCCTTTTAATCAAAAAGTGATTCGATGTCGTTAATGAGTTCGCTGGCGGTGATGGCATCAAGCGCGGAGAACGTGAGCGAGGGCTGTGTACTGTAGCGTTCCCCTGGTGAAGTGATTTTTACGCTTTCAACAGGTAGCAGGTCGCTATACCCCGTTTCGCCATAAATTAATGAAAAATGTTCTGTTTCAAGTTCGAGAGCGCCATAAGGGGTAGATTTGCGCATCGCATAGACGCTGCCGCTTTCTTCCAGACGTTGCCAGCCTCGACGTTCCAGCCCGACAATGCGCCCGGCCTGGCAAAGACGTCCTTGCCAGCGTATCAATTCATGGGTATCACGTTCATTATCAGTAAGGTGGTAATAACCACGATCGAGTTGGCGAAAGGGAGGAAGCTTTTCGTAATCAGCATAAATTTGCCCAAATGCAGCGGCGGATTCAGGAGATATTTCCAGCACATGCGGAATACCGATGTTTCCTGCTGGCAACGTAAATAGCTCATCCTGCGCATCGCTGTAAGTGCTGTCTTCTGCGACTCGGAAGCAGGCGATCAGCGTGTTTTCCTCAGTATATACCCCCCATAACAGCCGTCGGGTTAAGTGACGTACCAGCGGATGCTCCACCAGAAACAGGCGGAACTGCTCTGCCGTCCAGCGTCTGTGCTGGCACATAGCCTGCTCCAGACGATCAATCTGCTGGCTGGCAATGGCGCGCACATCTTTCTTCAATTGTTTAAAGAGGTTAACGGCGTCAGTTGCCAGTGTTTTATCATCGCTCTGATTTGGTTTGGGTAAATCTTTCAGGACTTTGCCGTTTGCATCGCGCACTACAGGTTTTAAGGTTTCGTCAAAACCAACGGTGAATTTGCGGGGGCCGAAATCCAGTATCAGCGAGCCGTTGATATCAAGCCCTAAATCTGGAGCCAGGCGGTCTTCCAGTTCAGCCATTGTCAGTCCGCGATTTTCGGCGACCATATTGATTCTGTCGCTGGCATGTTCCTGTAATGCAACGAATTTAATCTTTTGCGCAATGCCATTAAGCAACATTAGCGCTATGTCGCTACCGATACTGGCTAACACATCCAGCCCGTAAACCGCCCGTTTATGCTGGGATTCCCCAGGCCAGGCACGGATAAGCGGGGTTAATTTACGCGCGGTGTCGTCATTGCCTAAAATCCCAAGCGAAGTAAATGCCCAGTTTTCTTTTGCGGGAGCGCCAGCCTCCGTCCAGGCGGTATACAGATCCCAGCCAAAGTCAGCCAGTGATTCGCGGGTGAAGGTTTCTCTAATGATATCCAGCCCAGCGTAGGCGGTAATGTCGCGAGGAAAGCTCAACATTGTGCCGAGGTGGCGCATAGCGTCATCTGGCAGAGGCAGGTTGTTACTTTTAAGCCGAGGTCTGCGCCATAAGGTGAACTGATAAAAGCCGGGCAGTGGGGCGATTTTTGCGGGATGCTCCTCAAGCGGATCGCTATCAAATAATGTTGCCAGCGCTGCTAAAATATCAGGTTGATTATATCCTTGGGCGATTTCCTCAATCGTTTCTCGCTGGTTTAATTTCACTAGCAGGAGGAGTGCCTGGCGGGCATATTCCCGATTTTGGCACGGTTTGCCCAGCGCCAAAGGCAGTAGCCCGGCGGCGGCATGGCGCGGGTTATTTGCCAGCCAATTAACGGCATCCTTGTAAGCCATTTTTTTCTGTAACCGCTGCGCCATTGGTAAGGCTAGTTCACTGGCCCCAATAAAGAGGGTGAATATCCACAGTCGTTGATGATCTCGTTGCAAGCAGGTCATAAACGCAGGAATGGCCGTACTACCAAAAACCGCCAGAATCTCTTTCTCACCTGAATATTGCTCCTCAATGATTATTTGGTTGAGAAATGAAATCGCCTGTTGTCCCGGTAAGTAACAAAGCGCAGATAGATTCCAGCTTTTGTTGGCATTGTTGTGATATTTCGCAAACTCAGCTTTTAGTGCTGGAAAATCAAAGCGCAACAAGGCATCAACAGCGCTTTGCGGTATATATTTTTTTCATGTAAGTCATCTTCGCAATGCAGCCATTCATTAAAACCTAATTGCCAAAGGATTTGTTGTTCTGGTGTAAAAGGAATGAAAGATGTCTCCCAGCTTTCTTTTTCAATTAGTGGCAGGTCGGTAAATAAGGTTTGCTGTGATGCCTGATATTGCGCAATTTCATAGAATCTGGATATGTCAGTATGACTGATTAACTCTGTAATTCCTGGTGTGATATCAGTGACTGCAGGGATGGGAAGTACCGGTAAATCAAATACGGGTATTACATTTTTCTTCTTATTTATTACCCACGGTGGAGCGACAAATAGCTGCGGTAGCATATCCGCAGTAGCGTATTCACATTCTTCAGCGACTGACTGGGGACGACATTCAGATAAGATGCCTGCCGCCTTAGCATTAACCCAGGGAATGACGTCGCATACTAACTCTGGCGTGATGGTAATCAATTTGACAAGCGCTTTATGCCACTCTTTATCTTCATGTATTGCCAGCAAAGTTGCATAAGCGGCAATAGCCGCAGCGGAATGTTTTTGACAGGCTTTGCTTAAGTATTCCAGGTGCTTTTTCTTGCCAATTACACCGAGGATCAGAATTTGAATCGCATCCGGGTGATTCGTTTTCCATAACCATTTGACAAGATCTTCAGTCTCGCTGATGCGCTCGAAGAGATAAGTGGGATTGTCAGAATGCTCTTCCACAAACTCAGTAAGTATCCGGCTTACACCGCTCACCCCATTATTTGCCAGCAACATTGCCAGATAAGCGCGAAAATCACGATATAACGGTGGGAAGTCGTATTTTTCTGCTGCAGTCAGAGCGGCATCATCGGTTACTACCAGTCTTAACCAGGTCATCGCCGGAACGTTTTGGTCTGCGTAACGTAGAGCCATAGCATTGGCAATATCCGGGCGTTCAGGGAGCAGTAACGCCGCAAAAGGTTGCCGTGCTGGGGATAGCGTCGGAATAGCAGTAAGCACTTTATTCACACAGCGTTGCCACTCATCTTCTGAAGCGAGTGAAAGATGATGACATAGACGTTGATGCCAGCTCGGTAGCGATTCTGCTTTGTGACCAGGTGGAATGATGGTGGTGACTGCGCCTTTTACTGGTTTATATTTGAGTTGAAGAGCAAAAAGGGCGATTTCAACGGCACTTTCCAGACCACAGCGAATGACTAAGTCATCGACCAGTTCATCTGCAGAGTAAGAGTTCCAAAAACTCCAGAGCAATGCCGCATCAGATTGCGCACTCCCTGTTTGTTGATTGTCCAGAATTCGACTTTGTAACTCGGCAAACGCTTGCTGCCAATTTTCAGGATAAGAGCGGTAATTATTGTCGGGGTCATATGCCCTGGTGTTATTCGCGATGCGCTTCCATATTTGACCATCTTTGTGCAGATAATTGATCTCTCTGGGGCGAGAGCGATGTGGAAAAGCAAATCGATTAATATCGTCGGTTACCGGAATGGCTGCATCATCTGCCAGCCATGGGTGTTTGTTTTTACTTACAACAGCAGTTTTAACTTCAGAAGGGATACTTTCTTTTGTGACTGGCGGGATATGCACGTTTGCCGAATTGCCTTCCACATACCCCTTTTTCGTTTTCTCCGCAATTAGCTTCAGCTCCGCTTTTTCCGCTGCCACAGCATCAGCAAAACTTTTTACCTGGCTTTGCCCTTGGGTACCAACTTTTCCCCAACTGATATGCAACTCGTTTCCCTGTTGCTCCACCGCCCAGAATTTATGTGATTTTTCGTCCTGATAGATAAAGTGTCTCATTCTGCATCCCTGTAATTTTATCCAGTTGAATGCAGATGCTACCAGTATTTATGCGGGTTAGAGAGAGACAAAATCGCAAGAGAACAACTTTAGGAATTTATAAAGAAAAGGCGCTGTCGATGCAGCGCCTTGAAGGGGGATTATTTCACCTGATGACCCGGTTTAGCACCGGCATCCGGGCTTAGCAGGAAGATATCTTTCCCACCAGGACCAGCAGCCATTACCATGCCTTCGGAGATACCGAAGCGCATTTTACGTGGTGCCAGGTTAGCCACCATAATGGTGTGACGACCAATTAGTGCTTGCGGATCCGGGTAAGCAGAACGAATGCCGGAGAAGACATTGCGTTTTTCACCGCCGAGATCCAGCGTCAGGCGCAGCAGTTTGTCAGAACCTTCAACAAACTCTGCGTTTTCAATCAGCGCCACGCGCAGGTCAACTTTAGCAAAGTCGTCAAAGGTGATGGTTTCCTGAATCGGATCATCTGCCAGTGGGCCAGTTACTGGCGCGGCAGCGGCTTTTACTTCCTCTTTGGATGCTTCCACCAGTGCTTCAACCTGTTTCATATCGATGCGGTTATACAGCGCCTTGAATGGATTCACTTTATGGCCCAACAGCGGTTGCTGGATACCATCCCAGGTCAGTTCTGTATTGAGGAATGCTTCTGCGCGCTCGGTCAGTTTCGGCAGTACCGGTTTCAGGTAAGTCATCAGCACGCGGAACAGGTTGATGCCCATTGAGCAAATCGCCTGCAGATCGGCATCGCGACCTTCCTGCTTCGCCACCACCCACGGAGCCTGTTCATCGACATAGCGGTTAGCCAGGTCAGCCAGCGCCATGATTTCACGGATAGCTTTACCAAATTCGCGGCTTTCCCACGCTTCACCAATCACTTCAGCGGCATCAGTGAAGGTTTTGTACAACTGCGGGTCAGCCAGCTCGCTTGCCAGCACACCGTCAAAACGCTTATTGATAAAGCCAGCGTTACGGGACGCCAGGTTAACCACTTTGTTCACGATATCGGCATTCACGCGCTGAACGAAATCTTCCAGGTTGAGATCGATATCATCAATGCGCGAAGACAGTTTGGCGGTGTAGTAGTAGCGCAGGCTGTCGGCGTCAGATCGGAAGAGCACACGTCTGAACT
>ERZ507512.191-NODE-191-length-9143-cov-3.18662_pt1 | contig 9143 bp, 16 predicted proteins | sample MGYA00248647_ERZ507512 | MGnify/ENA primary metagenome ERZ507512 (study PRJEB26165, sample SAMN02676193) | human gut metagenome | isolation source: stool | host: Homo sapiens | place: USA | study: EMG produced TPA metagenomics assembly of the C.diff FMT (human gut...
TTCCAGTCACAGGATTTTTATACTGGTAGTAAACTCTGCCAGTTCTGCGATCAAACTTTTCGTAAAGACCGGCTACGTCAGTGCTGTTTTTTCGTGGCCTCGGTGACATGAGTTAAAATCTCCTTCAGTGCATCATCATCGCCAGTATGAATTTCCGGCGCAATTCCCGTTTCACCAGGCCCAACAAATACTGCTCGGCGATCTATCAGCCAACGCCCACGAATTTTTTGTGGCCTTGGAACGATGTATCCTAGTTTTCCGTATTTCACCAGGGTAGTGTTTGTTATTGGGAGACTGAACCGTTTTGGTTTCCACTCGTCGAGCGTTATCAGGTACTGTTCGCTCATGGCTATCACTCCGGAACGCGCCAGTTGCAGAATATCAACGACAACTGGCGACGGTTGAACATTAAAAATCAGCCTGATTCGGGATCAGTTTTTGCCAGATAACTGAAACGTATTTTGCCTGGTAACGGGCGTCATCAAGTGCATTATGGCGCTCACCTTCGAATGGAATAGCCGTTCTGGCATCGAAGTCCATGGCTTTTCCCAGCTCAACGATTGTGCGTACATCGCGATCGTTGTAGTAACGCCACGGGCAGGGGATCCCCTGCCGTTCGTATGAACGGCGCAAAATCGTGTTGTCGAAGTTGGCTCCATTTCCCCAGACCTGAACAAAAAATTCACCGGAGTTTTCGTCGATAAATTCCCGCAATTGTAACAGTGCATCATCTAACGGGATTTCATCGGTCATAATGGCAGATTGCGCTTCGCGTGATTGCTTAAGCCACCATTTAATGGTGTCTCGATCAATGACTCCGCCAGCAGTTTCCAGATCGATAGTCTTACTAAATTCCGGTCCCATATCTCCGGTTTGCGGATCGAAAAATATTGCACCTATTGAGATGATCGGGGCATCAGGATTTTTTCCCATGGTTTCAAGGTCGATCATTAGATGGTCACACGTCCTGCTGGTGGATGTGATTTCTTGATGACCGTTCACCTTAATTGAGTGATCTGCCGTCTCGCCAGTTTCATTATCGCTATCGTGATGCTGATTGCCGCCAGTATTCTCCTTGTGTGGATGTTCAGCGCCTTCCATTTCCTCCGGATCATCTTCCTGAACTTCAACCTGATACTCTTCATCGAATGTTTCCTGGTATGTTGCGTCGCCCATCACCGCACCACAATCAGGGCAGTTGCCGCCGCCGGTCTGACCGCAGGCGGTGCAGACTTTTTCCACTTCCTGTTGCACTACTGGTTCAGGTAGTTTCGTTTCTGGCTCGTTTTGTTGCGTATTTGGGCTGTTTTGTTCCGCTTTTTGGTAGTTCCGTTCCGATTCATGCTGGTTCTGGTTCACAGAATCGCGGGTCTGGATCCCCTTAACCCATTTCGGATCATTCGGGTCACTAATCCCTTCAACAAATTCACCACGTGATGCAGCAAGCAACTTATCGGCGTCAGGCTGGCTGATATTGGCTGCCTGCATAATTTTGTTTACTTCGTCAGCGGTAACTTTTATCGGCTCTGGTTGTTCTGAATCTTCAGCGGTATCTACATTTTGCGGTAAGCCCGTGTATGTGCCATTTTTTCGGGCAAAATATTCTTCTTTTGTGATTTCAGTGGCGCCAGCAGCCAGTGCCTTATCCAGACCAGAAAGTTTGTTTGCGCGACCGTATTTTTCTCCGTCCTTATCTGCGAAGAGGAAATAGAACGGCCCCTCACGCTCTACAGATGGTTCAGCTTCCGGCGCGGTTTCATTTTTTGGGATATCAGATACCTCAGTTTCCACTGCATCAGTTTGTGTTTCTGATGACTGGAGAACATCAACAGTGCCCAGGTCTGTTTCTTCATTCTCAAACACGCCCTTTGTCGTCAGGTATTCGCAGATATATTTGTTCAGTGCTACGGGATCTTTGTGAATGTCGATCGGACGATCACGGACAAGGCCAAAAATAGTTTGGCGGTCGTAGCGAAGGGCATCAGGCTGTTTGCGCATTGATGCCGAGATACGCTTCCAGTCTTCGCGGTCGTTGTCGATAACTTCTTTTTTTGCCCAGCGATGGATGCTGCCGTCAATGTTTCCGGCATCCACATCACCAGGCCAGAGAGCGTAGGCCAGTTCGTCATCCAGTGTTTTCCATGTCTGCTTGTATTCGCGATGAATGGCAGCAATGACCGGGCTGATTTTTTCTGTTGAATTTTCAGTGTACTGTTGATTGGCTCTGGCGCGGGCGAGATCAACAACAGACGTGTATTTTCCGGTTTCCTTGCGTTCACCTTCGCGACGTTTTTTCCAGATGCGCATCTCTGCCTGAATTTCGGGCCATTTAGCACCAGGAATACATTTATGCTTAACCCACCCAATGGCGTGCAACTTAAGCTCCGGATACATGGCGTTAACTTCTGGCATTTTCATCAACGCTTCAACGATATGTCCGTCGAATGTTGCCATGTCTTCCTGCAACAATTCCTGTGCGCTAATAACCATATCAACGGTGATGTTTTCACATGTGTCGAACTTAACCATGACAGCGTTCTGTACTTCAGGGGCCAGCTTGTCAAAAGTGACGTTCATCGGATCGGATTCAGTCTCAACCGGAACAAAAGAAGCAGACTCCTCATCCCAGCGGTTTTCCTGCATATATTCAGCATCCCATGAATCGAGGGCAGGGCGGGGTATGCCAGGTTTATCCTCGCAGACAATAAATTTATAAGCGCAGTCCTGAGCAGCCGGATAATGTTCCAGGAATTGCCAGTGAAATTTTGCTCGTGCACGGCGTTCGTCGCCAGCTTCAATGGCTGTGGCTACAGCCACAGCGCCTTCTTCCCTTGTTGCCAGTTCGTCAGGAATAGCGGCGCAAATAAAGACTTTACTCATTTTGTTTTAACCTCATGACAGATTTAAGGATGAACAAATCCCTGCCATTGCTGGCATATAAGAATGAAACCGGATATTTATTACGGAACTGTTTTAAAGACCTGCCGGGATTTCGATATTATCCTGGTGAATAACTTTATCGACCGGGTAACAGTTACCGGGAATTTTCTGTTCGGTTGCTGCAGTCATACACTCCTGCATTGTCCTGTGAACACTGACTGCAATATCAACTGGCTCTCCGGAAACAAGAAAAACTGTCAGAACAAGCGCAAATGCTGAATTCATTGTGCACATCCTTTTGGCATCAGACGTAAACGAGCCAGCATTGAAACAATGCATATTTTATTTAATAGCTCCCGTTCTTGTTTTCTCTTGTTAATGGCATCTTCAGTAAATACAGGGTTACTGATAGTGACACCAATTTCAAAACAACCTTCAGACGTATTAACGTTTGGTAATAACGTTTCCATTATCGCGTCCTCAACAATGAATTTTGTGATGCAGTGCCTGGTGCCTCCAGGTGACGTTAACCAGTTAACAATTAACGCCGGATACAGAGAATCCACCCATAACACTGTTTTTGGTTTTAACTGTTCCGCGTGCGCTCAGCCGCATTCACCACATCACAAAATTCACTTTAAAAAGGGCGGCAGAGCAGTCACGGAGTAAAACTGATACCGCCAAACGTCACCAGAAAATTGATAACAGAGGGCGTTGTAGCGGGGTTGTCACTTAAGCGTATGGTCAACCTGACAACCCGGTGTCCTCAACGGGGAAGGAATAACCCCGCCATACTTACCGCCGCGCCATTTCGCGGAGTGCCACAACCGGAAGCGCACGGTCGACGAAAATTTAACGACAGGCTATCTATGAACCAGCTACCTCGCCGTGCGCTTTCGCGTTATGGTCTGACTTTTCAGGGAAATATCCTTTCAGTAAACTGTCAGTGCCGGATGCTCACCCGTGTCCGGCGCACGCACTCCACCTCACCCGTGGAGAACTCCTTAATTACCAACCTTAGCTTCGTTGGTTAGCTATTAACGCGGGTATGTAATCATTCTGGCAATGCTTAATGCCGCTGCTTTTTCCAGATTGGTGATATCCTGCTCCAGAGCGGACAGATTTTCAGCCTGCTTAGCCCTGGCTTCATTGGCCCATTTCAGATCCTGCGCTGCATTAATTTTCTGGTGCATCCACTCATAAAGTTCATCATCGGTATAGTCTGGCGCGATGATGACGGGTTCTCGTTTCTGCATACTGATTCCTCGCGGTGCTGTTTCGCTTATCAGCCGTTAGATTTTGCCGAACTGGAAAGCGCCTGTTTAAATTCGTTGAAGCTGTGAGCTTCTTCGCCTTCGGCAAGGCCTTCGAAGTATTCTTCGTAAGCCTTTTCCATGATTGTGTCAAAATCCATATCACTCACCTGAGTTTCTTTCCAGCCAGCGACGGGCACCATTTTCGGTTTTAAACGTTTTGCTTTTGGTATACGTCATTGCGGTGAAGGTGCCGTCCTGGTTGGGAAACACGCCGTACACCAGAGATTCGTTGTTGCCAAGATCGATAGTATCCATGCTGACCTCATTTCCCCTTAACGCCGGGGTAGCGGAACAAAAACCTGCTGCATAGTTATTAAAGTTGAACCCTGCCGTCATGTTCTTACGCCTCGGGCTGGCTACTTAACCCCTGACCACTGCCTGGTAACTCGAATTATTGCCCTGCATTCTGTGGGGCGGGGTGGGTGGCAGGTATATAATGTACTTTGCGTTCATTGTTGTAAAGTACTTTTAGTACATTTTGTGTGTAAAAAAATGAGATGGGATAAAGTGAAGCACAAACCCGGAGGAAGGCGCTACCGGATTTATGCTGGTTTAAGAGGCTTTTTGTTTTTTCTTTCGTGCTAACTCTTCGTAAATTGCATTGTACTTCTGTTTTTTCTCTTCAAGAGTTTTTAAAAGTTCATCTGTCTCACTGTCAGGGAGCTCGTCCAGAAGGTCAATGATGATTTTTTGTCTTGGATTTAACTCCTGATAGAAACGTACCTGTCCACTTTCTTCTGTATCCTCTCCCAAAAGATAGGTTGGTGTTGTTCCTATTAGTGTTGCTAATTCCCTTAATTTCTCCCGGCGAGGAATTGTTTCGCCATTAAACCATTTGCTAACCGCTTTTGGTGTTAATTTCATTCGACGGGCAATTTCTGCCTGCCTTCCATGTTGTTCATAACCAGCGTTTTCACAGGCTAGCGCAAGCCTACTGGCGAACTCTTTACGCGCTTTATCTTCATGAACCATAAGTTCAATGATATTCGCTCTTGAATGTACTGTCAGTTCTGTTATAGCATGTACTCAAAGTTCACATTGTGAGGGTGATATGAACCAGAAAACACTTGAAGATGTAATCAAAACTGTTCGCGTTGCTGTTGTGGCCGACGTTTGTGGTGTCAGCCAAAGAGCAATCTATAAATGGATGGATAACGGAAAATTGCCTCGCACAGAATATACCGGCGAAACAAATTACGCTGAAAAAATCGCTCTTGCATCAAACGGATTATTTTCTGCCGATGCAATTTTAACTATTGGCAGGAATAAAACTACTACGAAAAAGCTGATGGGAGTTGATTCATGAAAATCAAGCATGAACACATCCGCATGGCGATGAATGCCTGGGCGCATCCGGACGGCGAAAAAGTACCGGCTGCGAAAATTACCAAAGCGTATTTCGAGCTGGGAATGACGTTCCCGGAACTGTATGACGACAGCCATCCGGAAGCCCTGGCTCGCAATACTCAGAAAATTTTCCGCTGGGTGGAGAAAGACACCCCTGATGCGGTTAAAAAAATTCAGGCGTTGTTACCAGCTATCGAAAAAGCAATGCCACCTCTGCTGGTGGCCCGAATGCGCAGTCATAGCTCAGCCTATTTTCGGGAACTAGTGGAGACGCGGGAACGACTGGTGAGAGACGCTGATGATTTTGTCGCAGTGGCGATCGCTGGTTTCAACCAGATGAATCGTGGTGGCCCTGCAGGAAATATTGTGGCTGTGCATTGACTCGCAATATTCATACCGGATCACTTCCGGCAATTTGTGAGTAAAAAGATTCGGTATCAAAAGAGGTGAGTATGGCTAACGCCTGGCTCAGATTATGGCATGACATGCCAAATGACCCTAAGTGGCGAACAATTGCCAGGGTGTCAGGGCAGCCAATTGCAACAGTGATGGCAGTGTATATCCACCTCCTGGTGAGCGCGTCACGAAATGTCACGCGAGGTCACATTGATGTCACGACAGAAGATTTGGCAAGTGCGCTCGACGTGACAGAAGAGGTAATTGATTCAATTTTGCAGACGATGCAGGGGCGGGTACTTGATGGTGATTTAATCACTGGATGGGAAAAACGCCAGGTGCTTAAAGAGGACAACGGCAATATTTCGCAAACCGCAAAATCTCCTGCAGAGCGCAAGAGGGCGCAGCGAGAGAGGGAAAGAAAGCGGGAACAAAATGGCGATTGTCACGGCGCGTCACGAAATGTCACGCACATGTCACGACGAGTCACGACAGATAAAGATACAGATAAAGATACAGATCAAGAAGATCAAAACACTATGGTCCATGGCGTAAAAAACGCCACGAACCAGGCAGGGGATATTCAGACCGTCAATCTTGGTCAGCCAGCAGGCACGACACCGGAAGCCGATTCAGCGTATGCGCTGAAAGCCGATTCGGGCGCTGTGCAGCAGGTGATGACCGCAAGGCCGGAGCAATCACACCAACTGCAGCAGCCCGAAGCCGATTCCGCCATTCAGCGGGAAGCCGATCGGGTAGTCCCGGAAAACACCGGGCAGTCTGTGGGACGAGTGGATTATCCGGATGTGTTCGAACAGGTCTGGCGGGAGTACCCGTTGCGTGCCGGAGCAAACCCGAAGAAATCCGCTTTCAGTGCCTGGAAGGCCAGATTACGCGAGGGGGTGCCACCAGAGGCCATGCTGGATGGCGTGAGGCGTTACGCAAGATACTTGGCGGCTACCGGGAAAACGGGAACGGAATTTGTTCAGCGAGCGACGACGTTTTTTGGACCGGACCGGAATTTTGAGAACCCCTGGTTGCTCCCGGTAAGCGGCACGAACAACCAGCGTTGTGTGAATCATATTTCTGAACCGGATAACGAAATTCCGCCGGGCTTCAGGGGGTAAGTGTTAATTTCTGGTCATGAGGTAATTTTCAGGAGGGCTTGTGGCAAAAGTTTTTACACAAGAAGAGCGGGAAAAAATTAAAGGGCAGGTTGTTGAACTCGTACGCCAGAGTGGGCGCGAGACGTTACGACAACTGGAAACTAAAACTGGGGCAACAAGATATCTGATGAGCGTTCTGGCCAGAGAGCTGGTTGCCAGTGGCGATGTATACAACTCTGGTTACGGGTTATTCCCGTCTGAACAGGCGCGTAAGGACTGGCAAAATGCCCGTAAAAAGCTCTCAAGGGCAAAGCCGAAGAAACCATCTGCGGTTGATCCGAACCTAATCTGGTCATTACCAGACGGAGAAATACGCCGCTACGACAGGCGCCTGAATATAATCTGTTGCGAGTGCCGGAAGAGCGAAGCTATGCAGCGTGTACTGGCTTTCTATCAGGGTAATTTTCAGGAGGCGGTACTGTGAGTGAAATTAGCTATCAGGCTTCAATTGCCGCTGGCATTCGCATCAAAGGAGAGGAGCATGGAAATAAAACCAGAGGATTAGTTAAGCAATATCGTTTTATTTCCGATAAAAGAGGATGACCCTCGTAATCAGGTTAATTTTCTTTATGAGCCATCGGAAAGACCATATTGCCATCACGCTTCTGTCCGGGTTGACGAAAAAGAGCGTCAGGTCCGCTGTAAAATCTGCGGTGCAGTTGTGGAGCCATTTGACTGGATGCTCTCTGTGGCGAAAAGAGAAACCAGACTGGCAGATGATGTAAGGCTCTTGCGCCAGGAGGAACGGGAAAAGGCGAAAAAATATAGAAAAGCTAATTCAGATTGAGCGTAACGCGAAAGCGCGGATACGCAGGGCGACAAAATCCAGAACTGAATAATTAAATTTAGCTCTGTTAAAAATTTAATCCTTAACCGGAGGGATTTCTGCACCCTCAGAACATCAGGAGGCCGCCCGAAAGGGCGGTAGTTAAATGCGAAAGTTTAAAATAATTATTGAAACGGGAATAGCCGGTGGAGATTTCGAGGATGAATTCGAAGTGGATGATGATGCGACGCCTGATGAAATACATGACGAAGCAAAAGATATTTTCTTTAACTACTGCAATTACTCATATCACGAAATAAAAGACGAAGAGGAAGAGCAAAATGGCTGATTTTGGTTCAACTAAATACAACGTCAGTTTTGAAGCATGGCATGAACTGTTAATGGACTATGCAGAGTTACGTGGTGGCAGTGCTGCTGATGCTGAAGCATGGCGTGATGATTATGAAGCAGGAAAAACTCCGGTCGAAGCATATTGTGATGAGTGGGGCGATGAATGAGCGAGATTAATTATCAGGAAGGGCATGAAACGGCAGGGAAGGCAAAACCAGTTGCATGGCGATATCGCTACGTGAAAAAAGGCGTTACGGACTTTCAGGAGAAGTAGTGGTCTGTTGACTGGAAATATGTACCGAAAAAAGAGGATTGTAACGACAGGCCGAACTATCAAATTCAGGCCTTATTCACTGCCTCACCAGCCCTGGTTACATCAGAAGAACTGGTTAAAGCTGTGCACTTTTATGAACAACTAAAACGCGAAAATCCACCAACATCCGGCAACTAGATTAATGGGTTAACTATGTCGGTTAAACGACCAGCCAACTGAAAAAGCGGAAACCTGATTATAGGTTGCCAGATAAGGCAATAAGCTACCTGGCACGGAACGGACTGATAAGTATGGGGAATGTTTTACGATGAACCTTTAGACTAAAGAGTTTGTAACGCTATGTAAGTGATTTTTTCTAGTTTAGATATTTATATGTCCGGCCAAATTGAGGTGTGTTTAAATGTAATTGCGCATTGATTGTAGGAGGAATAATGAAAAACGCATTGCAGTTTTTGTTTGTTGCGTTCTGGTTGTTCGTATCATGTATGCCCATCATCTTCACAGCAAGGTATATGGAAAAAGTTGATGTTTTGATATTAATATTTGGATATATAAATGCCCTTTTTTTAGGGGTGTTCATGGCGGTCATGTGCATTGAATACTGGCGGTAAATACAGCGAACTCCATTGGTTTAGTTGGATATTTAT
>ERZ507512.224-NODE-224-length-8300-cov-3.80461_pt1 | contig 8300 bp, 10 predicted proteins | sample MGYA00248647_ERZ507512 | MGnify/ENA primary metagenome ERZ507512 (study PRJEB26165, sample SAMN02676193) | human gut metagenome | isolation source: stool | host: Homo sapiens | place: USA | study: EMG produced TPA metagenomics assembly of the C.diff FMT (human gut...
TCTTTCAAGAAAAGAAAGTGGGAGCGACGCAGAACGTCACTCCCACAAAAAATCTTCCTTACGGGCGCAGAAGGGAAACGAAGTTTCCCGCAAAGTTCTTTGCCAAGCTTTCTTTCAAGAAAAGAAAGTGGGAGCGACGCAGAACGTCACTCCCACAAAAAATCTCCCTTACGGGCGCAGAGGGGAAACGAAGTTTCCCGCAAAGTTCTTTGCCAAGCTTTCTTTCAAGAAAGCTTGGGGGTCTTTTGCTCAAACCCCAGGCGCTCCAGGCGGTTCTGGGGGATCATAGCCCGGAAGAAGGACACCCGAGGCAGGGCGGCCAGCAGCACGCTGCCCAGGATATAGCAGGCCAGCAGCTCACCAAAGCCCACGGTAAAGGCATTGAAGGCGTAGGCGGGCCAGAAGGCGGGGCCAAAGCCTCCCACCTGGTACCAGGCGCACTCCGCGCCCACGATGACCGCATTGCACAAAACCGGGGGCAGGGGAGCCAGATACCGGTTAGGCATGTGCTGGGTCAGAATGCAGGCAACCAGAGTGGCGGCGGTACCAAAGATCACGTCCAGGGAATAGGGGGAAAACAGGTTGGCAATGAAGCAGCCCACGACCAGTCCCGGCGCGGTGGCAGGAAACAGGAAGGGCAGCACGGTGAGGGCCTCGGACAGGCGCACCTGGATGCCGGTAAAGGCGGGGATAGGCAGGATCAGGGTGAGAACCGCGTACACCGCCGCGATGATGGCGGCTAGAGACAGGTCTCGGGTGGTCAATTTGCGCATAAAAAAACCTCCATTTTATTATTTAGAGAACGGCGGGGCATTTCCCTTGCCCCCCGAACGAACCCGAAACAAGGCATGGCGTGATCACGCTGCGAATTGGATACACGGCCCTCCCCTATGGGCCGTCCTACGCGCTTCGTGGTGTCACGCTGCGGCGGCTTCACAACGCGCGGCTTCCCTTCGACTCGGACAAATCCCGGCCCCACTGGGTGGGTCCTGGGCATTTGCCCTCGCTCCGGTCCATCCGCGCTGTTTCGCACGCCTCCGTGCTTCGGGCTTGGACGAGATAGATCAAAACTCGTCGCCGGTATCCTATCACACCTCAGGCCCTTTGTCCACCCGCTTTTTCTCTTGACTGCCGCTGCAAAAACACATGCAAAATCAGTTTGGATGTTGTATAATATAGTCAAATCGTTGGCGGTCTCCCGCCCGGCGAAGGAGGTTAATCGGTTATGAAGAAAAGTATCATCACCGTCAGTCGGGAGTTCGGCAGCGGCGGACGCACCATCGGCAAGACGGTGGCCCAGCGCCTTGGAATCCCCTACTACGACAAGGAACTGGTCAAACAGGTGGCTCTGGAGAGCGGCTTTGACCCCAAGTACATTGAAGAGCAGGGGGAGTTTGCCCCCGGCAAGGCCCACTTTGCGTTCTCCTTTTTGGGCCGGGGCGTCCCCGGTGTCATGGGCGGCATGACCGCCGCCGACTTTTTGTGGACCATCCAGCACAACGTCATCCTGGATCTGGCAGACAAGGGTCCCTGCGTCATCGTAGGCCGGTGCGCCGACTACATCCTGAAGGACCGCACCGACTGTCTGCACACCTTTATCCACGCCAGCATGGACTTCCGTGCCCACCGCATCGTGCGGCTGTACGGCGAGTCGGAGGTGGCCCCGGAGAAGCGGCTGCAGGATAAGGACGCCCGCCGCCGCATCAACTACAAGCACTACACCGACCGGGAGTGGGGCATGTCTCAAAACTACCACGTGTGTCTGGACTCCAGCGTGCTGGGGATCGACAAGTGTGTGGACATCATTCTGGATCTGGCGGAAAACTGCCCGGACACCACAGAATAAATTAAAAAACAGGCGGTGATTTTCCAACGGAAAATCACCGCCTGTTTTTCTTAATCCACGCCCCGCAGCTCCACCGAGGGCACCCAGGGCCGCACCAGCGCAGCAAATTTTTGCAGGTGATCCCGGTCCCAGGGGTGCAGCCCCTCCCGGATCACCGTGTCCCGGTCTACAAAGGACTGCAAAAAGTATCGCTTCGCACCGGAAAGCCAGGGACCAATGGCACGAAAACTGTCTTCGTCGTGCAGCTCCCGCACCACCGTGGTGCGAAACTCATAGTCTACCAGGCCCTCCAGCAAAAAGCCCACGCTCTCCCGGATGGGACCCACGTCCAGACCCGGCACGCCCACCGTCTCCGGGTAGCGCTCCGGGCTGTTTTTCACGTCCATCGCCACATAGTCCACCAGCTTGCGCTCCACCAGGTCCACCAGAGCCCGGGGGTGGCTGCCGTTGGTATCCAGCTTCACCGGGTAGCCCAGGGCCTTCACCGACTCCAGCAGCTGGGGTAGGTCAGGCCGCAGCAGCGGCTCTCCGCCGGTGATGCACACCCCGTCCAGCAGACCCTGGCGCTTTTTCAAAAAGGCCAGCAGCTCCTCCTGGTTCATCTCCGCCAGGGCAGGGGAGAGGACCAGCTCCCCGTTGTGACAGAAGGGACAGCAAAAGTCACATCCTCCCAGAAAAACCGTACAGGCCACCTTGCCGGGGTAGTCCAGCAGGGTCATTTTTTGCAGGCCCTGGATCTCCATGACCGTTCCCCTCCTTCGTTTTCTTGCTTTTTCTATTTTACCACCTGGCGCTGTACGGGGGAAGGCAAAAATCTACATCCTGTCTGGAAATTCCCCGTTGTACCCGGGCAGAGAACATGATAAAATAGAGTCCATCTTACTTGTATTATGTCGCCTTTCAAGGAGTTTTCTTATGCTGTACGCCCTGCTTGCGGCCGCTCTGGTGGCCCTGGACCAGCTGGTAAAATATCTGGTGGTTCAAAATATCCCCCTGGGGCATCACGTGCCCTTTCTGCCCTATATTCTGGACCTGACCTACGTGCAGAACACCGGCGCCGCCTTCTCCCTGTTCAACGAGCACACCTGGATTTTGACCCTGATCTCCCTGGTGATGTCGGTGATTTTGGCGGTGGCTCTGGTGAAAAAGTTCTTCCGCCATCCTCTGGGCCGGGTGTGTCTCAGCCTGCTGCTGGCGGGAGCCGTGGGCAACCTCATCGACCGGGCGCTGCAGGGCTACGTGGTGGATATGTTCAATGTGCTGTTTATGAACTTTGCCGTCTTTAATGTGGCCGACATCTGCGTGGTGGTGGGCGGCATTGGGGCCGCCCTGTACTACCTGCTGCTGTGGGACAAGCTGGAGGGACCCAAGTCCCGGGAGAACAACCTGTGACCCCCCTCATTCTGTCCGCCCAGGAGGGGGGCGAGCGGCTGGACGCCTTTGTGGCCAGCCAGGTGGAGGACCTGACCCGCTCCGCCGCCCAGCGCTTGCTGGAACAGGGGGCGGTGACCAGCGGTGGAAAGCCTCTGAAAAAGAACGCCAAGACCACCCCCGGCATGGTGGTGGAGGTGCTGCTCCCCGACCCTCAGCCGGTGGAGATCGTGCCTCAGAATATCCCTCTGGACGTGGTATACGAGGATGACGACGTGATCGTGGTGAACAAGCCGGTGGGGCTGGTGGTCCATCCCGCTCCCGGACACCCCGACGGCACCTTGGTCAACGCCCTGCTCTACCACTGCGGGGACTCCCTGTCTGGCATCAACGGGGAGCTGCGCCCGGGCATTGTCCACCGCATTGACCGGGACACCTCCGGCCTTATTATCGCGGCCAAAAACGACCGCGCCCATCTGGCTCTGGCCGCCCAGCTTCAGGACCACACCCTGGCCCGGGTGTACGAGGCGGTGGCGGTGGGCGGCTTCAAAGAGGACAGCGGCACGGTGAACGCCCCCATCGGCCGCCACCCGGTGGACCGGAAAAAGATGGCGGTGGACCCCAAGGGCCGTCCGGCAGTGACCCACTGGAAGGTGCTGGGGCACTATTCCGGCTGCACCCATCTGGAATGCCGTCTGGAGACCGGCCGCACCCACCAGATCCGGGTCCACATGGCCTATCTGGGCCATCCCCTGCTGGGCGATACGGTATACGGGGCAAAAAAGCCGGTGCCCGGCCTGGCAGGCCAGTGCCTCCACGCCCGGCGGCTGCGCTTTATCCACCCCACCACCGGACAGCCGGTAGAGGTGGAGTGCCCTCTGCCCGAGTGGTTTGTCAATTTGCCCGTTTTTCGTCAGAATCAGAACTAAGAATACCCCGGAACCTAAGGTTCCGGGGTGTTTTATGTATCAGATTTACTTGATCTCGTAGTCCCGGCCGAACTGCAGCTCCCCGAAGTCGATGCGGGTGGTCTGCTCCATGTCGTCGTGCTCCGGCTCCTGGCCCCCCTGGGCGGGGAACTCGGCGGTGTCGGACAGGTCCTGGCCCTGGCGGGCCTTCTCGTTCTCCTCCTTGGCCTCGGCCATGGCCTTGGCCACCAGACGCTGCACGCTGTCGTCAATGTCGGAGACTGCCTGGTCCACCGCATCGGTCTGGGCGGGCTGCTCCGCCTGAGGCTGCTGGGGCGTGATCTGGTCCAGCTGGTCCAGATAGGTCTGGGCCTGCTGATGCAGGGCCTTCACCTTCTGCACATAGGCGGCGGTCTCCTGCTTGGCGCAGGAGAGACGATACTGCTCCGCCTCCACCTCCTTGCGGATGGACTCCACCTGCTGCTGGGCCTCAGCCTGGGCCTGCTGCAGCATCTGGTCCCGCTGGTCCTGGGCTTCCTTCACCAGCTCGTCCGCCATCCGCTGGGCGGTCATCAGCGCCTTTCGCATGGCTTCTTCCGTGGAACGGTACTCCTCCACCTTTTCCACCAGCACCTTCATTTTGCTCTTCAGCACCGCGTTTTCGCTGTAAAGGGCGCTGTAATCCTCGGTCAGTACGTCCAGGAACTCGTCCACCTGGGCCATATTGTATCCGCCAAAGGACGCCTTGGGAAAGGCGCGCTCAGAAACCTCCTGCGGAGTCAGCATAGTAATCCCCCCAAAATCTGATCTGTTGTGCCCGGAACCGGGCAGGGCAGGGCTATTTAGAAATACAGCCCGTTGTTTTCCAGCTCGTCAATCAAGTCGCCCAGGATATCCACGTTGTAGGGCGTGATGATGTAAGTGCTGATAGCCACCTTCTTGATCTTGCCCTCGTTGGCGTAGGCCACGCCGGACAAGAAGTCCAGCAGACGGCGGGCGATCTCCTTGTTGGTGGACTCCAGGTTGAGCACCACCGTGCGCTTCTCCCGCAGGTGGTCGGCGATCTCACTGGCATTCTCAAAGCGCTCGGGCTTTACCAGCACCACCTGCAGCTGCGTGGCCGCCCGGATGTTGACCACCTTGTTGCTGCGGCGGGCTTCCAGCTCGTCGATGGGCGCATAGCTCTGCTCGCTGCGGGCGGGACGCTCCCGGCGCTCCACGGGACGGGGAGACGCATCAAAATCTTCGTCAAACTCGTCCTCATCCTCATAGGGGTGGGCCAGGCGCTTGAACTCGTCTAAAAATCCCATGGTAGTAACCCTCTTTTCTCTGGAATATATCTCTGCGTTATTGTTTTGCCATGGGGGGCCGAGGCCCAAACAGGGCCGTACCCACCCGCACCAGCGTGGCGCCCTGGGCAATGGCGTCCTCGTAATCGCCACTCATCCCCATGGACAGGCAATCCATATCATCTTGATTATGGGCTATTTTTTCCTTTATGTCAACATAAAGCTTCTTCATAATGGAAAAATAAGGAGTATTGTCTCCGGGCTTCTGGGCGATGGGCGGAATCGCCATCAGACCCCGCAGACGCACGTGCTCCAAGGACTGCGCCAGCTGGGCCAGTTCCCAGGCCTCATCGGGGGTACAGCCCCCTTTGCTCAGCTCCCCGGCAACATTTACCTCCAGCAGCACGTCCTGCACCAGACCCAGCTTGTCCGCCTGGCGGTCAATGGCCAGCAGCAGCCGCTCCGAGTCCACCGAGTGGATGAGGTCCACCTTGCCCACCACCTTGTTCACCTTGTTGGTCTGCAGGTGGCCGATGAAGTGTACCTGAGCGCCCTCATAGGCGTTGGCCTCCAGGTGGGCGGTGAGCTCCTGCACCCGGTTCTCGCCGCATACCGTGATTCCCGCGGCAATGGCTTCCCGGATGGTGTCGTCGGTCTGCACCTTGGTGGCAGCGCACAGGGTGATCTCCCCGGGATCCCGTCCGGCGGCCTTGGCAGCCGCCGCCATCTTTTCCCGTACTGCGTTCACATGCTCCTGAATGGACATCTTTGTTTCCTTCTTTCTTTTGTCCTTCCGCCCTTATGGGGCGGGCTGTTTCCATCAATACAGCAGCAGCTGTCCGTCGTACAGCCCCGTGGCCTGGACGATGACCTCGTCCCCCGCCCGCAGGGCCTTTTTATCATCCCGCACCGACTGGACCACATAGAAGTCGTCTCCCTCGGTGAGGATGGTCACAGGCTTAAACTCCGCCCGTCCGGCAGTGACCACATAGACCCCCAGGGTGTCGGTCTCAGTGGTCTCACCGGTCTCCTCGTCAGTGGAGGTGGTGGTGACCATGCGCAGAGCGCTCTTGGGCACCCGCAGGCCGGTTCGGCTGTTGAAGATGAGCTCCGCCGTCTCCCGGCGCAGCAGGGTGGTCTGCTCCAGATAGCGGTCGCTGGAGAGAAGGACCACCGCCTGGCCCTGGCCGTCCTGGTTCACCTTCTCCACCTTCATGGAGATATCCTGGGTAAAATCTCCGGCAAAGCGGAGAGTGAGCGTCCCGGCCTGTTCCAGCCGCTCGCCCTCCTCCTGGGTGACCACGGCGGCAAAGTACCACTTGTCGGAGGAGATGAGCTTGCCCACAGCGGCACTGTCGCCGGAGGGATTCTGATTCAGCAGGTCCTGCAGGGCCTGGGGGGTAAGGTTCCCGGCGCTCTCCGAATTGATGAGCCCCTCATACCCGTCCACCAGGGTGGAGAAGGTGCCCGACGTGGGCGCGGTGACCTGAGTGATGGCGGAGTAGCTTTGATTGCACAGGGTCTGGTACTGGGTCTCCAGCTCCTGAAGCCGGGTGGTGAGAGATTCGGCGCTCAGCTCGTCGCTGTAAGTGTACTCCCGGCGCAGCACCTTGCCCTTGACCTCCAGCACCTGGTCCTCCAGGTCGCTGAAGTCCTGCCGGGCGCTGGCCGTGCGCAGCGACACCATGGCGTTTAAAATATCGTCGTTGAGCTTGGCCGCGGAGCTTACATCCTCTCCCTGGCCCAGGGCATATTGCAGCTGGGTGATCTCCAGGCGCAGGGCCTCCTGCTGCTCCTGGCTCTGGCGGGCCTGGTCGTCCCGGTAGATGAGAGCCACCGTCTGGTTGACGCCCACCTTTTCGCCCTCGCCCCGGGTCACATCCACAATGCCGCCGCTGCCGGAGAGAACCTGCTCATCCCGAATGATGAGGCCCTCGGTCTGGATGCTGTCGTTCAGGGTATAGCTGTACGTATAGGTGGTGGTAAAGGGGTCCTGAAAGGTCTTCCACAAGCTGATCAGAAAATACAGGACCAGCGCCCCGGCAAACAGGGCGATGACAAAGGTGATAAGGGGTCGTCCTTGTTTCATAGCGTTCTCTCTTTCTGCCCGCTGGCAGGGGGCTGGATCGATCTCCGGAGGGGATCAGCTCTCCGGAGAGGCAAGGGGAATGGGCCGCTCAGGCACTATGGTGGATATGGCGTGTTTGTAAATCACCATCTGCTTGCCGTCGCTGGATAATACCACAGTAAAGGCATCAAACCCGGTGACATAGCCCCGCATCTGATAGCCATTCATCAAAAAAACCGTGACATTCCGGCGCTCCCGGCGGACCTGGGTGAGAAAGATCTCCTGAAGATTATTTGTTTTCTGCATATGTAGCACTCCTTTTTCTATGGCCGGAGTCCCGGCCTGAGTGCCCCTATGATATACCAAATTCTTCCATATATTCTGTCGAAGCCCGCCGCCCCTGCTCAAATTCCGGGGGATCGTCCCACCGCACCCAGCGGGTGTTGGGGTTGCGGCCAAACCAGGTGAGCTGCCGCTTGGCATACTGGCGGGAGCGCAGCTTTACCACATCGGCGGCCTCCTGCCAGGTCATTTCCCCGGACAGGGCCTGGGTAAACTCCTTGTAGCCGATGGCCTGCATGGCAGTGCATTTTGGGGAGATGCCGCTGGTGAGCAGCCGGCGCACCTCGTCCTCCAGACCCGCCGCCACCATCTCGTCTACACGCTGGTCAATGCGCCGCCACATGGCCTGCCGGTCCTGGAAGGCCAGGCCGATGGTCAGGGCGTTATACCGGGGTGGAATGGCTTGAGTCTCCCGGTTGTGCTGGGTGATGGTCTTGCCGGTGGAGCGGTAGACCTCCAGGGCAGATCGGAAGAGC
>ERZ507512.251-NODE-251-length-7700-cov-3.54611_pt1 | contig 7700 bp, 9 predicted proteins | sample MGYA00248647_ERZ507512 | MGnify/ENA primary metagenome ERZ507512 (study PRJEB26165, sample SAMN02676193) | human gut metagenome | isolation source: stool | host: Homo sapiens | place: USA | study: EMG produced TPA metagenomics assembly of the C.diff FMT (human gut...
CTTATGCGCTGAGATGGCGGCCTTTTTATACGCCTGGAGATTTGACGGTTACGAGAAAAGTATGCTAAAGATATGCCAAAAAAGAAAGCAGCAGTCATACATGACTGCTGCTGCCGTTTTTTCGCAACAAAATAGCCCATTTCTCCATAACTCGAGAGCAAATAGACTTTAACAATCTGAGCAGGTCTCCTGACTTGCGTATCATAAGCATTCCGCACAGCCTTCTCAGGATTAACTCCCAATGACCGACTTTCGTCATGTGCGGTGCCTCCGCGCATACAGTGGCGGTACCGTTCCGGATTCCAACCGGATTCACTATTCTCCATCAACACTATACGAAATTGATGGCACTCAGATATCATATTTATTTAGAATAAAAATATCATAGTAATGCATATTTGTCAAGCAACTAACAGGCGATAAAAATTCTTATTAGTAAAACTTCAATATATTTTATAACATCAATTAGCGCTCTTGTTCCTTACGCTTTTCCTTGCTGGGAATCATCTGTTCCTTCTGCGCCTGCCGCACCATCCTCCGCACAGCTTGCCGCTCCATATCTTCATGCAGCATCCGGGAAACCGCCTTTTTACTGTCAAACATCAAAAGCGGGCTGTACTTCTCGCCGTAAACCTGCTGTGCCCGGTTCTCCGCTTCCTGCTCCTTGCCGGGGCGGATTGCCTGTTTTGTTTCGTAGAGCTGCACTGGATCGAAGCCTTGCGCCTGCTCCCGAAGTCCGGCATACTCGTTCAGGGCAGCGTCCAGTTCGGCGGAATATTTTTTTCCTGTTCTTCCAACCGTTTCAGACTCTGCTCCATGGCGGCAATGTCCTTGGGAAATTTATCGGCAGCATCTTCCTCAGAATATGCCAGCGACACCAGAAGCAGATTTTTCTCCGAACGCAGTTCCTCCAAATCCTCTGTCAGAGCCGCAATCTTAGCCGCCAGCTCCCGGTGCCGGAATACATGGACAGCAGAAAGTGCCTTTTTCTCGGAGAGCAGGCTGCGGCGTTCTTTTGTCTTATCCTGGATGTCCTTTGTCAGCTGATTGTACTGCGTGAGGGCAGGGCGAAGCGTATTCAGCGAAGTGTTCAGACGCTCCTTGCCCTTGCGGAGATACCCCAGCTGATAACAGAACAGCAGCAGATTTTTACGCAGATTCTCCATGGCCTCAGCAAGCGCCGGGAGTGTGTTCCTGACCGCCTGCGCCAGCTTTTTGACCTGTCCCCTCAACTCTCGGAGCAGGGCATTGTCGGCCTTGATCTGCCGGTTCAGTTCACAAACGGGCGTACTCGCCAGAAATTCTGCTGCCCATTCCGCCAGTCCAAGTGCGGTGTTTGCCCCTGTAACCACAAGAATTGGAATAACGGGAAGAAAAACAGGGGCTGCGTTAAATACAGGATCATTCCCTCGGACTACAGGCTTTCCATTGACCGCAGCTGCCTCTATTTCAAGAGGACATACGCCTTGCGTACAGAGTGCGAAAGATACAACTCCCGCTTTAAGGCGTCTGGGCAGGAACGATTATGGGTGCGTAACGGAAACAGTGCGGCAAACCTCAATACGCTGGCCCACATCTCCGCTTTAGCTGTTGCTCTTGCCGCTGTTTTGTCTGGCTCTCACTCCTACCGCGCATCTAAATCATTTAGGCGAACCGCTTAATAGATGTTCCTATATGGCTTTATCCGCTCGGTTTTCTACCGGGCCTGGTTTTTATACCCTTTTTTCTCTCTACCGAGTAATTCCCGCTTGTTGACCCATTTCGGCCTTTTTATTTAGGCCATGTTTTGCTCATCTCTATTTTCTTAAACATATGATGCGGCACGTTCCACCAAAAAACCACCTGCTTTTTTGGTAGGGAGAAAAACGGCGGGCGGATGGGGACAGAAAAAGGCAGGAGCGACGGGGAAGGTCACTCCTGCCTGAAATTTTTCTTACTGGCGCAGAAGCAAAGCGAAGCTTTGCGACAAAGTTCTTTGCCAAGCTTTCTTTCAAGAAAGCGGCGGGTGCAGAGGCAAAACGAAGCTTTGCCCAAAGTTCTTTTGCCAAGCTTTCTTTCAAGAAAAAAGTAGGTCAGTTTTCGGCGTAACGGGACAGGAACTGGCGGGTGCGCTCCTCCTGGGGATGCTCGATGACCTGCCGGGCCGGTCCCTTCTCCACGATGACGCCGCCGTCCATAAACATAACCTCGTCGGCCACATCCCGGGCAAAGGCCATCTCGTGGGTGACGATAATCATGGTGGTCTTCTGCTCGGCCAGGGAGCGGATGACCTTCAAAACCTCCCCGGTGAGCTCCGGGTCCAGGGCGGAGGTGGGCTCGTCAAAGCACAAAATGTCGGGCTTCAGGGCCAGGGCGCGGGCAATGGCCACACGTTGCTGCTGTCCGCCAGAGAGCTGGTGGGGGTAGTGGTTGGCTCGCTCCGAAAGGCCCATCTTAGTCAGCAGATCCATGCCCTGGGCGCGGATCTCCGCCATAATATCCTTCTTCCGGGTCTTAAAGTCCGGCTCTTCTGTGGCCAGCAGCTCCTTGGCCAGCGTCACATTTTCCAAGGCGGTATACTGGGGGAAGAGATTGAAGGACTGGAACACCAGACCAAAGTGGAGGCGTTTTTTCCGTACCTCGTTTTCCCGCTGAGTTGCAGGATCGCTGGCATCAAAAAGGACCGAGCCATTGACAGATATGATCCCCTGGTTCGGTGTCTCCAGAAAGTTGAGGCACCGCAGCAGAGTGGTCTTGCCGCTGCCGGAGGAGCCGATGATGGCCAGCGCCTGGCCTTTTTCCAGGGAGAAGCTGATATCCTCCAGTACCCGGGTGGAACCAAAGTGTTTTTCGATGTTTTTAACTTCCAAAATGGGCATACCGGCGCCTCCTCAACGGAAATAGTTAAGCTTTTTCTCCGCCCAGCTAAACAGCAGAGTGAGAATACCATTGACCACCAGATAGAACACGGCGGTATAGAACAGGGGCCAGATCATGCCCTTCTTAATGTAGGATTCGCCCATCCAAATGATCTCATAGACCGAGATAACACGCACCAGGGCGGTGTCCTTGACCAGGGTAATAAACTCATTGCCCATGGGAGGAACAATGCGCTTGATGACCTGCAGCAGGGTGATTTTGAAGAAAATTTGGCTGCGGGTCATGCCCAATACCAGACCGGCCTCCTGCTGGCCTTTGGGAATGGACTGGATGCCGCCGCGGTAGATCTCAGAGAAATAGCAGGCGTAGTTGATGACAAAGGATACCAGCGCCGCGGTAAACCGGGGCAGCAGAGGCCAGTCAAACAGCAGACCCGGTCCGTAGAAGATGACCAGGATCTGAATCATCAGCGGCGTGCCGCGAATGACCCATACCACGGTTTTTACCACATACCGCAGAGGGGCGAGACGACTCATGGAGCCAAAGGAAATGACCAGCCCTAAGGGCAGGGCAAACAACAGGGTCAATGCAAAAAGCTTGAGGGTGGTCTCCAGTCCCTGAAGCAGGTTTAAGGTAACGGGTATGAGCATAGCGGCTATCTCTCCTTAAAACCAGGGAAAGGCAGAGGGTCTTACCGGCCCTCCGCCCTGATATCCCCTTGGGTTTGATTACTTCTCGATGACGGACTCCTGCACGCCGTAGGTCTTGGCAGTTTCCATCACGGTGCCGGCGTCATAGGCCTCTTTCCAGAAGGTGTTGAATGCCTCTACAAGATCAGAGCCGGTGCGGAAGGCAACGCCGTACTCCTCGTCGTTGAGCTGCACGGTATAGGTCAGGTCGGGATAGCTGGTGCCTTCGCCGATCATAGCGCCGGCCATCAGCAGGTCGATGACACAGGCGTCAGAGGCACCGGAGGCCACCTCCATCAGCGCATCTGCCTGGGTGGTCTTGGCCACGTAAGTCAGACCCATTGCATCCAGCTGCGCTGCGCCGGCAGAGCCGTTTTCCACGGCAAAGTTCAGGCCGGAGAGGCTCTCCACAGTCTGGTAGTCGTCCGCTTTATCGGCGGGAACTACTACTACCTGGCCGTTCTTGCAGTAAGGCTCAGAGACAGAAGCGCCCGCTTTTACCTCGTCGTTGATGGTCATGCCGTTCCAAATAACGTCGATGCCCTTGGTGTCCAGCTCCATGAGCTTGTTATCCCAGTTGATCTCCAGGAACTCCGCGTCCACGCCCAGATACTCGGCAAAGGCCTTGGCCATGTCGGCGTCAAAGCCGATCCAATCGCCGTTCTCGTCCTTGTAATCCATGGGCTCGAAGTCGGTCATGCCAACCACCAGGGTGCCCTTATCCTTCACATACTGCATATCGCTGGTCTGGGTCTGGCTGGAGCTGCCAGAGCCGGAACCGCTGGTATTGTCAGAGCCGGAGCTGCTGCCGGAGGTATTGCCGCCGCTGGAGCAGGCGGCCAGGCTTGCGCACAGGGTCAAAGCCAGAGCAAGAGACAAAAACTTTTTCATAGTATGTATCCTCCCAAACATTGAAGTGAGAAAGAGAGGGGGAGCCCCCCTGTTGCTTTCACATTTTAGCACGCTAATGTGATGTTGTAAAGGGAAACTTCCATTCCCTGCCTGCTTTTTCTCTTTTGTATAAAATGGCCAAACAAACTTGAGGTTACTATGTAGAAGATAAACAAAATTGGCAGCAATCCCTGGAAGCGGCGGCGCAATTGGGTCTGGAGCTGCATGGAGTGTTCTCTTTTGGATGAGAATAGAATGGGGGGCGGGACAACCGTCCCGCCCCTCTATTCTTTGGATGGAGGTTCTTACTTCATGCCGTTCTCATAGGACTCGATCATCTTCTTGACCATCTGGCCGCCCACAGAACCGGCCTGCTTGCTGGTCAGGTCGCCGTTGTAGCCCTGCTTCAGGTTCACGCCTACCTCGCTGGCAGCCTCCATCTTGAACTTGTTCATGGCTTCGCGGGCGTTGGGGACCATAGTACTCTTGTTACTGGACATGATTCGTCTCTCCTTTTTTTCTGTCTGTTTGTTGTGGATGTTTGATTCGGATGGAACATCCGCATCTATCTTTACCCAAACCAGCCTGGCTATGCGGAAAAGACGTTTCCTGATTTTGTTGTTTTTCCATGGCTTTCCATCGGTTAAAAAACGCACTGCTCCAGCACCGGCGGACAGGCTGATTGCTGGGGAGGCAGCAGGTTCATCACCGACACCTCGTAGGCGGTGCGCTCCTCACAGCGGTCGCCTAAATTTTTTGTGTACACCCGGCTCTGGAGCCGTCCCTCCAGCCCCAGCTGCTCCCCCACCTCCATCTGGCCGCACTGATAGGCCAGACTGCCCCAGGCGATGCAGGGCAGATAGTCGGAGCGGCCGTAGCGCCGGTTCACCGCCAGGATCATGTCGCAGATGGTGCGGCCCAGAGGGGTGCAGCGCAGACTGGGAGGCTTACACAGGGTGCCGGTACACACCAGGCGGTTCTGGTCCTCCCCCTGTTCCAGCAGCAGTTCCCGGACAAAGACGCTGATGACCAGGCGGCTGCCCACCCCGGTGCGGTTGTTGAAGGTGCGCACCTCTCCCCTTACCGTCAGCTCATCCCCCCGCTCCAGCCAGCCGTGCTGTTCCAGCAGAGGGCGGGAGATCACCGCGTTCACCTGGTCGGCGGCGCCGGACAGGCGGCTGACCAGCACGGGGACGGTAAAAAAATCCACGTCGTGGTTGTGGTGGGACAGAGCGGGGGGCTGGGCGGCCCGGCCGTGAAGAAGAATACGGTTTACGTCGGGGGAGGTCTGTTTCATGGCGGATCACACTCCTGAAAATCGTTTGTTCTTCCTCACTCTATGAACCGACTGGGCCGTGTATGTCCCAAAGCAGCAAAAAAGCGGCTCTCCCCAAGTGGGAGAGCCGCAAACATTGTGCATTTGTGGGGGTCAGCGGCCAAATCCGCCGCCCCGGCCACCGCCGAAGCCACCGCCCCGACCGCCGGAAAATCCACCGCCCCGGCTGCCGCCGAAGCCGCCGCCGCGGCCGCCGGAGAACCCGCCGCCACGGCTGCCAAAGCCACCGCCGCGGGGACCGCTGGAGAACCCGCCGCCCCGGGAGGAGCCGCTGGGGCCATGGAAGCCGTTAAAGCCGCCGGGACCGCCCGGTCCGCCCGGACCTCTGGGACCTCCGGGGGGAGGAGGCGGAGGCCTCCGCCAGCGCCGCTGGTACCAGCCATAGCCGGGACCGTGCCAGAACAGGATGGGGCGGAATACATAGGGGGGATTGACCACCCCGTAATACCGCTGACGGTAGCTGGTATAGCGCAGGGAGTCCAGGATGGAGGCGATCACCACCAGGATGACAACCAGAGCGATCACGCTAATGATGGTGTCAGTTCTGCTGTTGTAGGACGAGCTGCCTTTGCTGAGATAGCCCAGGCCGTACTGGTCCACGTAGAATTCATTGACGCCGGTGAACAGCTTGACCACGCCGTCGCCGAACTTGCCCGCCATGGCGTCCTCATAGAGGTACTGATCCATGTAGGAGGACACCTGGCTGTCGGTCATGGGGTAGTCGGGACCTACCGCCAGGTAGCACTCGCCGTTGCTGGTGTTGATGACCAGGATGCCGTCGGCGGCAGCCAGCTCGATCTGGACGCCCAGGTCGTAAGCGTAGTCGTCGATCTTGCCGTCAATGGAGGTGCGGGTGGCCACGGCGATGAGGCTGTCATACCGCTTGACCCAGTTGGCGTTGAAGAGACAGATCTGCTCCTCCTGCTGGTCGGTGAGTACGTCTGCCTGGTCGTCGATCCACTTGGTGTAGGCCGCCGTAGACAGGGAGAAATCCAGTCCGGTAGACTGGGCGGTCTCCTCCACCGGGTCGGCGCTGGCGGCGCGCCACTGGCCGATGCCGATGGCGGCGGCGATCATGATGATGGTCAGGGCCACTGCCACCGAAGTTTTCTGGAAAAGTTTCATAGTCGGTTCCTTTCCGCTGTGCCGATTGCCGATTGTGAGGGAATTGGATTAGCCGCGTAACTCAAGCAGCTTCTGCTTCAGCTCGCCCTCGATGCGGCCCAGCTCGGCCTCGGCCTCCTTGCGCTTCTGGCTGCCCTCGGTCTGGATCTTCATGACCTCATCCAGGGTGGAGATAAGCTGATTGTTGGTGTGCTGGAGGGTCTGGATGTCCACGATGGACTTCTCGGCCTCCCGGGCGGCGTCGATGGTGCCCATTTTCAGCATGTCCGCGTTCTTCTGCAGCAGCTGGTTGGTCATGTTGGTGACGGCGGACTGAGCGGCCGTAGCCTGACGGGAGTGCTCCAGGCCCAGGGCCAGCACCATCTGGCTCTTCCACAGGGGGATGGTGTTCACCAGAGAGGACTGGATCTTCTCCAGCATGAGGGTGTCGTTATTTTGCAGAAGCCGAGTCTGGGGACCCATCTGCACGGAGATCATGCGGGTGAGCTCCAGGTCGTGGATCTTCTTCTCAAAGCGGCTGCACAGGTTGGCAAAGTCGTTGTAGGCCTGGGCGTCCTCCTGGCTGCCGGAGGCGGCGGCCTTCTGCTTGAGCTGCTCCAGGTCGTTGGTACGCAGGTAGTTCAGGCGCTTTTTGCCCGCAATGATATACATGGTGAGCTCTTTGTAGTACTTGGTGTTCAGCTCATACATTTGGTCCAGCATGGCGATGTCCTTCATGAGCACCACCTGATGAGACTCCAGCGCCCGGACGATCTTGTCCACGTTGACCTCGGCCTTAGATCGGAAGAGCACACGTCTGA
>ERZ507512.266-NODE-266-length-7535-cov-3.91176_pt1 | contig 7535 bp, 5 predicted proteins | sample MGYA00248647_ERZ507512 | MGnify/ENA primary metagenome ERZ507512 (study PRJEB26165, sample SAMN02676193) | human gut metagenome | isolation source: stool | host: Homo sapiens | place: USA | study: EMG produced TPA metagenomics assembly of the C.diff FMT (human gut...
ATCAGAAGGGAAAATGGAAGCAGGGTCAGCTGTTTTGTATACAAAAGCCACACCATCCAAGGGGGAAAACCCGAATTGCCGGGCCTGCCTGCCGTTTATGTGGAGCAGGATGAGGAGGCACAGACACTGGAGCTGTATCTGGAGGATCCTGTGGCAGGTATGGAACTGGTGCTTCTCTATACAATCTATGAAAACATGCCTGTGCTTACCCGCAGCGCCCGGTTTATCTGCCGCGGTCCGGAGCCGGTCTGCCTGGAGCGGGCCATGAGCCTGAGTCTGGACCTGCCGGATCCGCGTTACCAGATGGTTGATTTGACCGGGGCCTGGTGCAGGGAACGCTATGTGGACTGCCATGGACTTCACCGGGGAGTCCAGAGCATACACAGCATGAGGGGACACAGCAGCCACCAGTTCAATCCGTTCATCTGCCTGAAACGGCCTGATGCCGGGGAGGACAGCGGTGAGGTAATAGGCATCAGCCTTGTATACAGCGGTAATTTCCTGGCCCAGGCAGAGGTGGATACCATGGATACGGTCCGGGTGACCATGGGAATCCATCCGGAGGGATTTGACTGGCCCCTTTGTCCGGGGGAGGAATTCCAGACGCCCGAGGCAGTGATGGTATATTCAGGGGACGGCTTAAACGGCATGAGTCAGGCGTTCCACCAGCTCTACAGGACCAGGCTTGCCAGGGGGTATTGGAGGGACAGGGAAAGGCCCATCCTGATTAATAACTGGGAAGCCACATACATGGATTTTGACGAGGAAAAGATTCTCTCCATTGCAGACAAGGCAAGGGAGCTGGGCATAGAGCTGTTCGTGCTGGATGACGGGTGGTTTGGAAAGCGGGACGATGACACCACTTCCCTGGGGGACTGGTATCCCAACCTGCATAAGCTGCCCGATGGGATAACAGGGCTGGCAGGTAAAATCAGGGACATGGGAATGAAATTCGGCCTGTGGTTCGAGCCTGAGATGGTCAGCAGGGACAGCTGTCTTTACCGCGCCCACCCGGATTGGATGTTAGGGAGTACGGACCGGCCGGTGTGTACGGGGAGACACCAGTATGTGCTGGATTTTTCAAAGGACCAGGTGGTGGAATACATAGGGGACAGAATGGAGGAGATACTGGGGGACGGCGGTGTGTCTTATGTGAAGTGGGATATGAACCGTAGTATTTCCGACCTGTTTTCAGCGGGCCGGGATGCGCGGTACCAGGGAACCGTGTACCACAGGCAGATACTGGGAGTCTATAAACTGTATGAGCGGCTCACCAGGGATTTCCCCCATGTTCTGTTTGAATCCTGCGCCAGCGGCGGCGCCAGGTTTGACCCGGGCATCCTGTATTACGCTCCCCAGGGCTGGGTTTCCGATGACACAGACGGGGTGGAGCGCGTGAAAATCCAGTACGGAACCAGCCTGGTATATCCGGTCAGCTCCATGGGAAGCCATGTTTCCGCCATACCCAACCACCAGACCCAGAGGAATGTTCCCCTGGCTTCCAGGGCAGCGGCGGCCTTTTTTGGTACCTTTGGGTATGAACTGGATCTGAACCTGCTTACAGAGGAGGAGCAGTACCAGGTAAAGGAACAGATACGGTTCATGAAGGAACACAGGAAACTGATTCAGCAGGGAAGGTTCTACCGGCTTATAAGTCCCTTTGAGGGAAATGAGGCTGCCTGGATTGTGGTATCGGAAGACGAAAACAGGGCCATTGCAGCTTATTTCCGGTTCCTGCAGCCTGTGAATACCGGTTTTAAGCGGCTGGTGCTAAAGGGACTGAATCCGGGGACCATGTACCGGGTCAGCGGAATGGACTATACCTCGTACGGGGATGAACTAATGAGTGCAGGGCTGATTCTTTCGGATGGGGCCAGCGGCGTACGGACCAGTCCGGTGCCCCAGGGAGATTATCTGTCCCGGTTATTTTTGGTGGAGGCACAGCCTTGACAAAAACCTCCGGGCAGGTTATACTTAACAGGCAGTTTTCAGCAGATATCCATGCAGGCATTTGCTGATACATCTGCGTATGTACGGCCTAATATGTCATAAAGTTTCCACGCAGCCGGGGAGATAGCGGTGCCCTGTACCTGCAATCCGCTCCAGCAGGGGTGATACCTTGCCTCGGGCTGTTTGCTGCGAAGCTGCCTTGTGTAAGTGGCGTTGACGTCTGGGTCTTACGCAACGGGAATCCGTGAACCGTGTCAGGGCAGGAATGCAGCAGCACTAAGCGGAACCTCCCGTGTGCCGTGAGGCAGCCTGGATTGAGTTAACTGCATGAGTAACGTTCGTGGCAGCAGCACAAAGCAAGGTGCGTGGAATTTAAAAATGGGATATAAATCTGAGGATACGTCACTGTATCACCGGATTTATGTCCCATTTGTATTTCTGCACGGCGCGTTTCTCCGGAGCCGGTCGGCTGCCCGGATTCTGCGGCTGGCCGGTTGGCCTGCATGAGGCTGCCCGGTTGGCCGAATTTATACTTGCCCCGATAACACCTTTGCGTTATAATTACAAAATGGGTATAATAGAACCATTCCCAGGAAACATAACAGAAAGTGAAGAAACTCTATAAGGAGGAAGTGCAATATGAGAAGGATTGGGATGCTGACCAGCGGCGGAGACTGCCAGGCACTGAATGCCACTATGAGAGGTGTGGCAAAGTCCTTATATAACATGTTTGATGACGTGGAAATAATTGGATTTGAAGACGGATATAAAGGACTTATGTATGCAGACTATCAGATCATGAAATCATCAGATTTCTCAGGGATTCTCACCCAGGGCGGTACCATTCTCGGAACTTCTCGCCAGCCTTTCAAGCTCATGCGCACTCCTGATGAGAATGGACTGGATAAGGTGGAGGCCATGAAGCACACCTACAAAAAGCTGAAGCTCAGCTGCCTTGTCGTGCTGGGCGGGAACGGCAGCCAGAAAACAGCCAACATGCTAAGCGAAGAAGGACTTAACGTGGTATCCCTTCCCAAGACCATTGACAATGACCTGTGGGGAACGGATATGACATTTGGGTTCCAGAGCGCGGTGGATGTTGCCACCAATGCCATTGACTGTATCCATACCACGGCTGCGTCCCACGGGCGGGTGTTCATCGTGGAGGTCATGGGACATAAGGTGGGCTGGCTGACCCTGTATGCAGGTCTTGCAGGCGGGGCGGACATTATACTTCTTCCGGAGATACCATATGATATCAATATTGTGTGCGATGCCCTGACCAAGCGGTCCAAGGCAGGCAAGCGCTTCTCCATCCTGGCAGTGGCCGAGGGCGCCATTTCCAGGGAAGATGCCAAGATGAGCAAGAAGGAACTGAAGGAAAAGAAGAAAAGCGGAGTGGTATATCCGTCTGTGGCCTATGAAATCGGGGCCAAGATACAGGAAGTCATCGGCAGCGAGGTTAGGGTTACGGTTCCCGGCCATATGCAGCGAGGCGGTGAGCCATGCTCCTATGACCGCGTGCTGGCCACCAGGCTGGGCGCTGCGGCAGCCAGGCTGATTGCCCAGGAGCAGTATGGCTACATGGTGGCGGTGAAAAACAACGACATCACCCAGGTGCCTCTCTCCGAGGTTGCAGGAAGACTTAAGACGGTGGACCCGGAGTGTTCCATGATTAAGGAAGCCAAGATGGTGGGCATCAGCTTTGGCGATGAATAACAGCATGATAATCAAAATAAAGGTTATTTTAGAAATAAATTTATATAAACAAGATAGAATAACAGGAGTTGCCTAATATGTCATATACGGCGTTATACCGCAAATGGCGTCCGGTTTCCTTTGAGGATGTAAAAGGCCAGGACCCGATTGTGCAGACACTGAAAAACCAAATAACGTCGGAGCGAATCGGCCATGCTTACCTGTTCTGCGGTACCAGGGGAACAGGTAAGACCAGTATAGCCAAGATATTTGCCAGGGCAGTGAACTGCGAACATCCGGTGGACGGGAGTCCCTGCAATGAGTGTCCCACCTGCAGGTCCATTCAGTCGGGTTCCTCCATGAACGTGGTGGAAATAGATGCCGCGTCCAACAACGGTGTGGAGAACATACGTGATATAAGGGAACAGGTGCAGTATCCTCCCACAGAAGGACGCTACAGGGTCTATATTATTGACGAGGTCCATATGCTTTCCATAGGCGCCTTTAACGCTCTGTTAAAAACACTGGAGGAACCTCCCTCCTATGTGATTTTCATACTGGCCACCACCGAAGTGCATAAGATTCCCATTACGATTCTGTCCCGCTGCCAGCGCTATGATTTTAAACGCATATCCTTAGAGACCATAGCAAACCGCCTGAGGGAGCTGACTCAGGCAGAGCAGATACAGGTGGAGGACAAGGCGCTTCTCTATGTGGCAAAGGCGGCCGACGGTTCCCTCAGGGATGCCTTAAGCCTTTTGGACCAGTGTGTGGCTTTTCATTACGGGAAGGTGCTGACCTATGACAATGCCCTGGAGGTGTTGGGGGCAGTGGATTCCGGTGTGTTCAGCCAGATGTTCGGCGCTATTGTGGAGGGCAGGACAAAAGACTGCATATGCAGCCTGGAGGAGATTGTGATTCAGGGCCGTGAACTGGGCCAGTTTGTCACCGATTTTATATGGTATATGAGAAACCTTCTTTTAATCCAGAGCGCGGACGACGCAGAGGGTCTGGTGGATATGTCGGAGGAGAATTTAAAGCAGCTGAGAAGCGATGCGGGCAAGACAGACGGAACCACGCTGATGCGGTATATCCGTATCTTTTCCGAATTGTCCAACCAGCTGCGCTATGCCAGCCAGAAGCGGGTGCTGGTGGAAGTGGCGCTTATCAAGCTGACGCGTCCTTCCATGGAGCCAAACCTGGATGCCATCCTGCAGCGGTTGGGAGATCTGGAAGCCCAGATGGAGGATTTGGAGGCAGGGCGCATGGCCATCCCCATGGCAGCTGTTTATCAGGAGGCAGGCAGCGCGCCTGCCGGACAGGCGCCCCGGACCGGAGCCGGACCGGGGGCGGATGGGGGAACAGTACCCCAGGCAGCTGCGCCGTATGCTCCGGGACTTCAGGCAGATCCCGGGGCTGCACCCGAAAAGGTGGCTCTTCCCCAGGCCCAGCTGGAAGACCTGAAGCTGGTGAGAAACGAATGGGCCAAGATAGTCCGCAGCATGGGAGGCGGCGCCAGGTCGTATCTGCGGGACACTGTGGTGGAGCCTGGGGGAGAAGGCTGCCTGACCATCGTGTTTATGGATCCCATGAACTACGATATGGGTAAGCGGCCCACTGTGATAGGGGAACTGGAGCGCTATGTGGAAGCTAATTTCGGCAGGTCCATTTACTTTAAGACAAGGTTGGCCGGCCGTGGGGAGCGCCTTAATACGATTTATGTGACCCAGGAAGAATTGGAAGAAAAGATTCATATGGATATTACATATGAAGATGAATAATATAAAGATGAATAAGTGGAAATAATAGGAGGATAATACACCATGGCAAAACGTGGCGGATTTCCAGGCGGAATGCCTGGCAACATGAATAATCTTATGAAGCAGGCGCAGCGTATGCAGCGCCAGATGGAGGAGACCACCAAGGAGCTTGAAAATAAAGAATACACGGCTGCTTCCGGCGGCGGTGCGGTCAGTGTGACCGTGTCCGGCAAAAAAGAAGTGGTATCTGTTAAGCTGTCTCCCGACGTGGTGGACCCGGACGATATCGAGATGTTAGAGGACCTGATTGTGGCAGCCACCAATGAGGCATTCCGCCAGATGGAGGCTGAGAGCAGCGAGGCCATGTCCAAGCTGACAGGCGGCTTAGGCGGAGCACTGGGCGGAGGTTTTCCCTTCTAATGGATTATTACAGCAGTCAGATTACCAAGTTAATAGAGGAACTGTCCAAGCTCCCCGGAGTTGGGGCCAAGTCGGCCCAGCGCCTGGCATTTCACATTATCAACATGCCGAAGGAGCAGGTGGAGGAGCTGGCGGGAGCCATGACAGGCGCCAGGAATAACGTGCGCTATTGTAAGGAATGCTTCACCTTGACGGACAAGGAATTGTGCCCTATCTGCAGCAGTGACAGGCGGAATCATAAGACCATTATGGTGGTGGAGAATACCAGGGATTTGGCTGCTTATGAGAAAACTGGCAAATACGATGGGGTTTATCATGTGCTGCATGGCGCCATTTCTCCTATGCTGGGGATTGGCCCGGGGGATATAAAGCTGAAGGAATTGATGCAGAGGCTCCAGTCGGATGTAGAGGAAGTCATCATTGCGACCAATTCCAGCCTGGAAGGCGAGACCACAGCTATGTACATAAGCAAGCTGATAAAGCCTACAGGGATTAAAGTGACCAGAATTGCCAGCGGAGTACCCGTTGGCGGAGATTTGGAATACATAGACGAAGTAACACTTCTTCGGGCATTGGAAGGCAGGACGGAACTTTAGACAGCAGATTTCCATACCGGGAACTAGCGATAGGGAGATGCAAAAGATGGATAAATACGAGTTTAACATAAAAGTTGAGCAGATTAAGAAGATGGTAAGCCGCGGGGACTATGAAACGGCCATGAAGATAGCCGATACCATAGACTGGCGCAGAGTGAGGAATGTAAACATTCTGTCCATGGTGGCAACCATCTATGAGAAGAACGAAGAGTACCAGGAGGCCAAGGATATTCTGCTGCTGGCATTTGAGCGGGCGCCCATAGGAAAGCGCCTGCTGTTCAAGCTGGCGGAGCTGGCTATCAAGGAGGGCAGTTTCCAGGAGGCAGAGGATTACTACAGGGAGTTTTGTGATCTGGCGCCGGATGATCCCAGACAGTATATCCTGCGCTACCTGATTCTGGGAGCTAAGGGAGCGCCCGCGGAGCAGTTGATTCATACCCTGGAACAGTACTGCAACATTGAACTGGATGAAAAATGGATCTATGAGCTGGCAGAGCTGTATGCGGAGGCTGGTATGGGAGAACTCTGCATCATGACCTGCGATAAGATTATGCTTATGTTCGGCCTTGGGAAATATGTGGAGAAGGCCATGGAGCTTAAGATACAGTTTGCGCCTCTGACAAAGTACCAGATGGATCTGGTGGAAAACAGGGATAAGTATGAGGCCCGTCTCAAGGCAGTGGAGCAGGAGTACCGCGCCGGAAAAAGGCCTGCGGATTATGAACCCGTGCCCGAGAAGAAAACGGAAGTCTCTCCCCAGTCCTACATGGCCCGCCAGGAGGCTGCTTTTGCAGCGGAGCCCGAAGCGGAGTACCCGGAGGACGGATATTCGGAAAGTGGATACGCAGAAGGCGGGTATCAGGAGGACGGATACGCAGAAGACGGATACGCGGAAGACGGATACCCAAATGATGGGTATGCAGAGGACGGATATCCGGAAAGCGGGTATGCGGAAGACGGATATACGGAGGAGAGATACACAGAACGCGGGTATCGGAATGACCGGTATGCCCAGAATGAGTATCAGAATGACAGATATACAGAAGCAGGATACCCGGAGGACGATTATTCAGAGCGTGATTATCAGAAAAGCGGATAAGATCGGGAGAGC
>ERZ507512.271-NODE-271-length-7511-cov-3.8864_pt1 | contig 7511 bp, 8 predicted proteins | sample MGYA00248647_ERZ507512 | MGnify/ENA primary metagenome ERZ507512 (study PRJEB26165, sample SAMN02676193) | human gut metagenome | isolation source: stool | host: Homo sapiens | place: USA | study: EMG produced TPA metagenomics assembly of the C.diff FMT (human gut...
GTTCAGACGTGTGCTCTTCCGATCTCTTCAAATTGGCGTTGCAATTCCATCAAACGGATGTCTGTTTGGTTCTGTTCTGACTGATTATCCTGGTTCATATAATCGGACACATGGTTTTCGTTAGAAGTTGTAGACTGACTCTGTTCATTTATTTCCACTACTTGTTTCTGCTTCGTACTGTTTGATAATAAAACATGCTCTCGATATATGGGATGTGAGCCTGATTTGTCCCACTCTACATCTTCGTGAGTTACTTTAGGTACTTGGCATAGAATCTTTTTCTTATTAATCATCAAAGCAGGGACTTCTATCCTTTGCATATATTGATTCCTATAAGATTGCAAATTCAATTCCCGATAATCCAATGCAGCGTTTGGAAGCCTGTGCGATTCAGCCTGGTTTTCATTGCGATCCGGAACAACCGTTCCTGAATATGATGTACTGAAATTGCTGCTATAACTGTTTTGCTGCATAAGAACATCTGCTCCATTATGTACTACACCTATCTTTTTTAGATGTTCCTGATAACTTCTATGAAATTCCTGTGGATTTTGGTGATTGATTTGTTTTTCCATTTTATCACTCAACTGTGATTTATTTTTCTTTTCAATATCCTTGCTCTCTGATGTATCCAGGCGTTTCAGTTTCATGTTATATCTCCATCGTAAATAATATCTTGCCGTTTTTATCGCAATAAACAGCAACGTTACTCTTTATTAAATCCTCCAATGTAAACACATAGATTTGATACTCTTCAGATATATAAGCATCTGTTAATTTAATCTCTGTCACTTTCACATCTGTTTCTTTATATTTTTCCACAGCATATCGTTGTATCACATCTGTAAGTACATTTTTCATATCGCCAGTAAAATTCACATTCTCCTGTTGCTTTTCCACCGTTAGATCAAACTTGACAGTTGCATACTCTTCCTCTTTTTTCTTATCCTCATATTTGCTTGATAAAGATGTCTCTCCTCCCGGCACTACTCCACCTAATTCTTCTATGTTTTCAAATTTTTTGCTGCATTTATCAAATTCATATTCGTGGTGGCTAACATTAACAACTGTCTGCAGCACAGTCGAATTCGTGTCGTTAATCTGGGAATACAATAAATATACATTTTTGGATAATTGCTCATAATTTGAAAAAAATATACTGATACTAACTTTTGGCAGTTTCAGTTCTTCTTTGATATATTTTTCATACTCTTGAACAAATTTTGTTTCATCTGTCAGAAACGGAATATTTTCAATGCCTATGTATGTCAAATACAAACGATCATTTTTCTGCTTTTCCTTTTCAATTTGTTTTTCTTGTTGCTGCTGGAGTTCCAATTTCTTGTTTTCTGTGTAAAAATAAGCACACACTCCTATGACAATACAGAAAAAAAGAATGACACTGCTTATACCTATCAAATACCACTTTTTTATTGTCGATTTTTTCCTCATTTTTTATATCTCTCCTATTGTGCATTTCCCAACTTTTTTTCTCTGGCTTTTTCATGAATATTCGTGTTATACAATTGATATAACATGCTGCTTTTTGACATCCGGTTATCAAAAGGCACAATATTGTCTCCAAATTTCAGTAGTCCAGTTCCAACAGGATTATTGGTTATATATTTTAACTGTGCGGCTGTTAATTTTAATGCATTTTTTAAATCCATCTGATCAATTGGCTCTGCCTTTAGTAAGCATAAATATTGACAGTTCGCCACCATTGTTCTTGTTTCTTTCGTCCTAAGCAAGTCTGCAATGTTCTGGGTGATTCCTGTGGGGATACCTCCAAATTTTCGGTAAACTTTAAAAATTTCCTCAATTTCAACTTGTAGATTTGGCATACTGGTCATTACATGAAATTCATCACACCAAATCCATGTTGCTACCCCTTTGGCGAAGTTTTCCTGCACTCGATTTTCGATGAATTTGAGCATAATAAGCATTGCAGTTCGTTTCATATTTTTGGGGAGATTTTTAAGGCCAAATCCGATCACCCTGGAATGTAATTCTACATTGGTTGGGTGTGTAAAAATGCTCAAAGACCCCTTTAAAAATCGTTCCATCACAATAATCAGTATATCTTCCGCAAACATTTGATAACGCCCCGTCTGATTTTCTAAAATTCTCTTGAAGTCATACATAGTAGGTGATTCCCAATTTTTGATGCACTTTTCTTCTTGATACATGAGTCGCACTGCACGTTCTGCAATCGATTTATGGTACTGCGTAAATGCGCCTTCCATAATTGTTTCGATCATCGTAATCGTTAATTCTACGATTCCTGATACAAACTGTCCATAATTGATCGATTGATCTTTTGGTAACTCGAATGGATTGATATAGGTCTCAGCTTCTGGTGACAGATTAATATACTGTCCCTTCCATTTACACACAATATCCGAATATTCCTGCTGTGGATCTACAATAATCATTCCATCATCTGGCTCCATTAGATATACCTGTCCCATCTCAAATTTGGCTTGTACCGATTTTCCGCTTCCTGGTAATGCTAAAATCATCCCATTTCCGTTTAATAGTGTTTTTCTATTTCCGGAGATCATTTTTTTGGATATGCGATTATACCCATATATCTTTCCCCTTGTCTGCATCACTTCCCTGGCATTAAAAAAAACAAAACCTGCAAGGGGTTGGGTAAAAAGAGGACGCATATAATCCACGTATCGTCCTCCCGTTGGTAAAACAGTCTGAAATGCCTCTAACTGCTGATTTGCACAAATTTTCGTTCCGAATTGATTTGTTTTACATTCGGACTGCACGGTTCGAATATTCTTCTCAAGTTCTTCTTTTGTTTTTCCGAAAACAGTGATCAAAATCTGCGTGAAGAATAAATTAGCATCCCGGTCTCCCATATCCGAGAGATATTTCTCAATCTCCTTTTTTTCTTTTCTCTTCTTGTAAGAAATATCCGATGTATATGCTCCGATCTTATTCCGTTCCAGCTGTTGCTTCTGAATAGAATCTTCGATTCCCATTGAAATTTTCTGTAGCTCTTGAAGAGCAATATCTCTGGAGATCGGAGATGAATCAATCGTAATAATGCTCGCTGTTGGAATCGAAATTAAATTTCTCAGGAACTTATCTTTAACAGAGTTAGGAAAGTTTCGAATATATAGCGTACTTGCAAAATAATTCTCGAATTCCAAAGTACGTTTAGTCGGAAGCATGCAATTGCTGCATATATCATTTTTCCAGTCAACTCCGTGTAAGCCAGTCCAGCTCAATGAAAAATCATCAATGCAATCCAAGTTGTATGTATAGTACAGATATTTTAATCGCTCCTCTGCAGTCAGTCCGATCACTCCTGAAGACATCTGTTGAAAATGTTCTTCTACTTCTGCTTCGATGCTATTAAAATATGCGATTGCATCCTCAAAACACTCTCTTTCTACTGTCAGAATCAAAAAGCGTACAGTTGTAAGATTGTTAGTTCCTTCTTCCATCTGTGTTTTAAAAACTGCATTGTATGCCTCTGCTAATTTTTTTTCGTAGCCTTCTCTGCACTCCGTTTTAATAAACAACTGGTCTTTAAATTCTTTGGTCTGTGGAAAATTGGCAATCTGAATCTTAAAACTGGTCTGAAACATATTCAGCATTTCACACACTTGCAGTAGGATACTTTCTTTTTCATCTTCATCCCGATCTGAATAATTAATATCAGAAAATAGATACACCTTATCGTATAATTTTTCTCTCTTATTCGCCTCCAGTTCAAATACACCTGATTTATGGATTCTAGAAATCGGGATAGATTCTTGGACTGATTTTGGCATCTTAAATATAGGTTCCTGCAATTTTTTACTGCTTTGAAAATCACTGATTCTATTAAGATTCATTTTCATGTTGCTGCTCCTCCGTTTCCTTTATTTCCTTTTTGGGATAAATTTTGGCTATTTGCCTTTTAAATTCTGCTATAATGTATGCCTTTATTTTTTCAAAATACGGCTTTAGGAAAGTCACGGTCCTCTGTACAATTTGCACTCCTATCCGTTTTCCCTGTTTTATAATCTTATACATGTTCTTTTTCTGAATTTGTTCTTTTTCTGCTTTTACTTCTACTTCCCGGATACTTCTATAAACTAATATTTTCGGGCCTTTGCACTTCCTGATGAAGGCCAAAAAGCTCATATTATTCGGTCTGTAGCATACAATCAATGTGATGAGAGTGCCTATCGGTGTCAGCAAAAATAATGATAATAGTGTCGGTACTTTAAAAATCCCGTTAAACACATACAGTCCGCCACACACATAAAAAAACAAAATAATCCCGCCTATGATCTGCTCTCTTGAAAACCCCCTCCACTTTTCAATCCGGTATTTTGTAAAATCTTTATTAATTTTAATATCCATATTTCCTCTTCCTTAACTAAATACACGTCTTAAAATAGCCTCACAGCCTTTTACAGCTCCTGCAACAACTCCCATATTGATGATCATCATAAATATTCCTGTGCATGTTGCTTTTAATGGATCATCTGATCCAAATTGGAAATAATTGTTTAAAATGTTACTGCCTATAAAATAAGCTCCCAGTATCAAAACAACAGCAATCAAAACCACTTCGAAAACGGAGATCAGGAATTCCCTCAGCCAATTCAAGGCCGGTCTCCACGTTCTATTTCCACCTGCCAATGTGCTAAGTGGCACTGCAGCAATTGGAATCAAGACAAACACCTTAAATACTCTTCCCAGAACACCCCAAACGATAATCCCGCCACAAACTACTGCAGCAATCAGTGCAAAAATACTTAGCAACAAACCAATAATGATGGTGATCATTCTCATGTCATCCCAAGGGATTGACTCTAACGATTCCGCACTCAAATGTATCGAGTCAATTCCTCCAACATCTTTTATTTTCAAAACCAATCCCTTTGCTGCAGTACATGACACGGGGATTAATTCTGTACCCAGCACAAAAACTGTCTCTACTACGCCAAGCATAAATAGCAGCATTGTTACTTTTTCATAGGTAAGTTCTTCATTCAGATCCATTGCATTTCGGATGTAACCCAAAAGAAAAAATACAACTACAAGAGAAACACCAACATTTGTAAATAGTGTTTTTAAATCCCCCGTAACCAGCGCCCAGCTATCCGGACTTATTTCAGCCGGAGTTTGTGCAATCAGTCCCCAGGCTGCATCGATAAATCCATTCCAGACACTGCAAATCCAATCGATAAACGTATACAATATGTTTTTCTCACCAAAAATATCTGCAATTATATCACCCAATTTATTCTCCTCTACTACTCTACTTTAAAATAGAAGGACACTACTGCCCCTCTATTTCCTCTTCTATCTGGTTTTCGGTTTCCTACATGGTTCTTTTGTTCTTTCCATCTCTTTCTTTTTTTCATATTCGCTTTCCATGACTCTTGTCAGCTCCGGCTGCGCGAACATTGCATTACTGAATTGCACCAAATTGTGCCATTCTCCTTTTCTATCCTGATATTGCGGTAATTGTGCAAATTTCTCCCCTTTATCATTTTGATACAAGCGCACATTATTGATACCAATATCGTTTACCTTTACATTTCCAATCGCAAGCAGCCTATCCCCGTTTAGAATTGTCATCTTGTCTACGATCACTTTTGGTGTGTGCAGCAATACAAACTCCTGCATTGCACACTGGATTTTATCTTCAATTTCTTTCCTTTGCTCTGGCGTAAAAGAAAATACCTCCTGATAATTTTCTCCAATTTTCACTTTGGGAAAGGAAAAAAAGTGATCCCATCCCCCATCTACTTTTGGCTTCTGCATTGCACGTATATTCAAAATCTCAATTCCATTTACTACGACATCTGCGCTTCCCCACTGATGGGTTCTTGCTTTATTTTCCTCCGGTACATGTATCGCATAAAATTTTGCTTTAATATCCATAGTGCTTTTCTCCGCTTTTCTCCAAATTTGAAATTGTTTTTAGCTAATCGCATATCCCAGATATGCCAGTACCGGAAGCACTAATGCACAAAGGCCTCCAGATATCATAGTCTGCATACCCTGACTCTTTCTTGCATTATCCATTTCCTCATTAGCATCAGACCACGCCCTGACACCGTTGATTAATTTTAAGATTCCATACCCTGAAACCAATCCTCCTAAAACTAAGATAATTTTGTTAAACAGATCATCCAGCTCTGAAACTCCTGTATTGATTCCTCCGGCCGCATATGCAATATTAGAAGCAAACGCCCTTGCAAGAATCAAACCTGTAATAATTGTTTTCTCATTAAACATACTTTTTACTTTTTCTAATACTTTCTTCATTTTCTAATCGTTCCTTTCTTTCCTTTATCATTCCATTTTGCAATAGATTTTTTTGAATCTATAGTCTTTGGATCTTTTTCCATTTGCCTATCATGCTGATAAGCTGATCTGTTTAAATGATTTTCAATATTCTTTAATTTTTCAGTTAGCTCATGCCCACTGATATGATGACGTTCTCCGTTTTCGGTAAATCTTAGGTACATCCCTGATGGTTCGATCATGCATTTTACCCTTTTGTCATTCACGCCATCTCGATTTACGATTACCTCCTGGATACAACTAAGCGGCAATATAAATCCCTCATTTCCACTCCGTATAAACGCAATTCCTCGATCTGGATCACGCCGTACATATTCATTCGGAATAATGACTTCTTTGTATTCTGTCGATTTTACAGGATCAACAAATGCTCTTTTTTTTTCTGAATCAACTGTATGTATATTATTCCAAACGGATTGTTCCGGAATATCCATATCCCGATAATCAATTTTTTGAAGCTCTGTCGCAAATGATTGATTCACTTCTTGTTTTGTCTCATTTGGAAGATTGTCATAAAAATCAGCTGCGGATTCCGTTTTGTATTGGAATCCTGGATGTTTCCGCCGATAATCATTCAGCAGATGATTTACACGGTCTGCATCCAACGCATGGAACATAAACTGTACCTGATTATCGCCTTTTGTAATATCATCTAACAGTACAAACTGTACGCCTCTGTTCTTCAAATATTGCTGAAATTCTTTTCCTTCTTTTGACTTCCAATCTTCAATGGAGATTGTTGTAATCGCCATATCCAGGCTTCCTTTATTTTTTACAATCTCCTGAAATTTGCGCTTTCCCCCGGACAGCATCATTTTTTCTGTATGAGCGTACCAAACCATCCGAAACATCTTTCCTGCGCCTTTTCCTACAAATCCAAGAACACTCTCGCCTATATGGAATGTAAATCCAAACATCTTTTCCAGAAGTTCCATGGTCTTTAACGACACCTGTACAACTTCTGTTGTTCCTTCTATATCTGCCATTTTATATTCCTTTCGCACTGTGCCGAAATTCGGCACAACTACATCTTACTACAATGATTTGACCCAACTACATACCTGCATTTTTAAAGGATTTTTTAAATCCAGTTCCAAAATATATCGATAACATGCTTCAATAATATTTTCTAATCCCAACATCTTCTGCAGCACCAATTTTCCATATGGCGTATCCATTTC